>QGCY01000207.1_pt1 | contig 10962 bp, 7 predicted proteins | sample 4708041 | NCBI WGS metagenome assembly QGCY01 (sample SAMN08941164, study PRJNA450518) | Sediment metagenome, whole genome shotgun sequencing project. | biome: grassland soil; feature: grassland; material: soil; isolation source: soil 14 days enrichment with methanethiol and mixed carbon source ... | reverse complement strand
AAATAACATCTGATACTTCAGGTTCATCGAAACCACAGCTGTTTAATAACAATAAAATAAAGGCGTATCTCAAAAGAGAAGTTAGTGAGGGATTCATAGGGTATTTATTTTTGACAATTGTATTCATAGTAATATACAAATTATTTGTTAATATTTAAATTTAAAAGATTGTAATCTTTTAAAAAGTTTTTTTTTAGCTATTGATTTTTAGAACACTAAATAGTTATATACCTAGTTCTGTGGCAAAGTTACAACTAAACAAAGGTTAATAAAGTTGAAATTGGATGATACATTTTTAACTGTCGATTAATGGAATATAACTGATGATGAATGCATAAAATGAATAAGAACTATTGCTACAATTGCTACTAAAAAACCTCTATTAAATGATTAATAGAGGTTTTTTAGCAAAATAAAAAGTTGTTTTACTGATTTTAATTATAAATTTTTACCCCTATAATATTCTAATACTTTAACTCTTAAAAAATAATCATATTTAGCAATAGAAAGGTTAATTTTTGCGTTTTCTAAATTATTTTTACTGGTAATATAGGCTAAGAAATTAGAAACTCCGTTGTTAAACCTAGTTTCATTAATTTCAAAAGATTTTTGAAAAGCATTTACTTGTTTAGTTAAACTTTGATATCTATCAAAAGCGGCTTCCATATCAAAATGTACTTGCTGAATAGCATTTTTAATTTCGAACTGTGTTTGCTCTAAAGCAATTAAAGATTCTTCTACTTTTACTTTTTCTAAAGCTACATTATTTTTAGCGGTAAAACCATTAAAAATTGGAACACTTAACGAAAAACCAACAACCGAATTTAAATTATTATCTAGCTGATCTAAATAATCAATTTTATTGGCTCTAAAAATATTTTGATTGGTAAACACTTGAAAATCTTGATTGTCTATGGTTACAAAATTACCTGTTTGTACAATTTCGCTTCCTGTTTCTGTAAAGGTTTCTGCTGCACTAGAATAATTGGTATTTAGTTGACCAAATAAAGAGATTTCTGGAATGTATTGCGCTTTGGCTACACTTACTCCTTTTTTAGCAGATGCCACTCTTAATTCGCTTGCTTTAAAGGTAGCCAAACTTTTTAAAGCATCTTTATATACTTCTTCTGAGGTAAATTGATATTTTTTTAACTCAACTAACAAGTCGTTTGTGTTTACATCAATTTTAGAATTTAAGTTCAATAATGTTCTTAAATTTAATTGTGCATTATTTAATGCAATTTTAGAAGATAAAATATTGGTTTCATCTGATGCTTTTTGACCTAAAAGATCTGTATAATCTGCTGGATTTTCTCTACCTTCATCATACAAATCTTTCTGAATTTTAAGCTGTTTATTTGTTACCAACAAACGCTGCTCATTTAAATTTAGCAAATCTTTACTATTTAAAACTTGCAAATAAGCTAGTGTAACATTTAATATTAAATTCTGCTTTTCTTGTTCTACTTCAAGATTTGCTGCTAGAGCGTTTAACTTGTTTTGTTTTAAAGTATTTATCAATCTAAAACCGTTAAAAACAGTAGCATTTAAACTTAAATTAGCATTAGAAAATGTTAGTTGTTGGTTGATAAAATCATTGGTAAAAGGATCTATACTTCTACCATTATTTACACCAAAATTATAACTTCCGTTTACACTTGGTAATAAATTAGCTTTAGATTGTTTAAAATTAATTTTGGCAGATTTCTCTGTGTTATTAGCAGATTTTAGGCTTAAATTATTGGTTAAAGCTATTTTAATACATTCTTCTAGCGTATATGTTTTTTCTTGTTTGTTTTGAGAAAATGCTCCAAAAACAAAAAATACTGCTACTATAAAAATAAAATTTTTATTCATTTTTTATGTGTTAAGATTTTACAATGCATCCATCTAATAAATGCACAATTCGCGAACCATAAGAGGCATTATCATTAGAATGCGTAGCCTGAATAATAGTAACACCTTCTTTATTCAATTCTGCAAAAAGCTCCATAATTTCTTGGCTCTGTTTAGAGTTTAAGTTTCCTGTAGGTTCATCTGCTAAAATTAATTTAGGGCTGGCCACTAACGCTCTAGCTATACCAACCAATTGCTGCTGACCTCCACTTAATTGCTCTGGATATAATTTCTTTTTCCCAACAATATTAAATCGATCTAACATATCTGCTACCAAAGCTTTTCTTTCTGAAGGTTTTATTTTTTTGTATAATAAAGGAGTTTCAATATTTTCAAAAACTGTTAATTCATCAATCAAATGATAAGCTTGAAACACAAAACCTATATATTCTTGGTATAATTTTACTCTGCTTTTTTCTTTCATTTTATGAACTGGTTCTTCTAAAAAAGTATACTTCCCATCAGTAAAATTATCTAACATTCCAATACAATTTAGTAATGTGGATTTCCCAGAACCTGAGGGTCCCATTAAAGAAATGAATTCTCCTTCATCAACCTTTAAATCTATATTATCTAACAATTTTATTTTATTTCCACCAGATTTTATAATTCTAGATGCATTTTGTATTTCTAATAATAATGCCATTATTTTAGGTTTTATTACTCTGTTCGTAAAGAATCTACAGGATTTGTGGTTGCTGATTTTATAGCCTGATAACTAACTGTAATTATTGTAATTAAAATTGAGCCAGAAAATGCCAAAACAAAAACTGCCCAAGAAATATCTGTTCTGTACGTAAATTTTTGCAACCATTTTGTCATCATATAATATGCAATTGGAGAGCCTATTATTAAAGATATAAAAACTAACTTTAAGAAATCTTTAGACAATAACATCCATAATTGCCCTACTGTTGCTCCTAATGTTTTTCGTACACCAATTTCTTTGGTACGCTGTTCTGCAACAAAAGAAGCCAACCCAAACAAACCTAAACAGCTGATAAAAATGGCAAGTATGGTAAATACTTTAGATAAGTTGGCTACTCTTTCTTCTGACCTAAATTTTTGTCCATATTCCTCATCTACAAATTGATAAATAAATGGTAAGTCTGGAAAATTAGCTTTAAACGTACTTTCTATTTTTGATAAATTATCTGCAATACTTTTGTTTGGATTTAATCTTAAATTATAATAACTAACATTATCATCAGTATCAAAAACATACAAAGAAGGTTTTACAGCTTCGTAAGGAGATTGTATAAGCATATCATCTATAACACCAATAATTTTTAAAGGTGGATTAGGATCTTCTGTATCAGAATCTCTAATATATTTACCAATTGGGTTTTCTATTCCCATATAAGAAACTGCTGTTTTATTAATAATTACAGCTAAAGAATCTGAAGGAAATTGACGCGAAAAACCTCTACCTTCAATTATTTTTAAACCCAAGGTTTCTATAAATTCATAAGAAACAGAAGTGTGGGTAAACTCTTCTTGCAAAGTTGGTGGTTTTCCATCCCAAGTATAACCACTTCTATTAGACCAAACACTCGTCATTGGACTACTAGTACCAGCCATTTCTTTTACAGCTCCAGAAGTTATAAATTGGTTTCGCATTAAATCTATTTTACCATTAAATTCTGACGACATTACTGGTATTTGCACTAAACCATCTTTTTGATAACCTGTAGGTCTATTTTTTGCAAAGTCTATTTGATTTATAACAATCATAGTTCCTATAATTAAAGCTACAGAAACAGTAAATTGTGTAACCACCAATATTTTTCTTGGTAATGCTGCAAAACGCCCAGCTTTAAAAGTGCCTTTTAAAACGGTAACTGGGTTAAAAGATGATAAATATAAGGCTGGATAACTCCCTGCTAAAATTGATGTTATAATGATAAAAAATAAAGAAACTAACCAAAATTGATAATTTAACCAAGGAAAAACTATTTGTTTACTTGCTAAATCATTAAAGCCATTTAAAAACAATAATACCAAGCCAATAGCTATACAGAAAGATAAGATTACAATTAAAAAAGATTCGCTTAAAAACTGAGTAATTAATTGACTTCTTGTAGATCCGATAGATTTTCTAATACCAACCTCAATTGCTCTTTTTTCTGATCTTGCAGTACTTAAATTAACAAAATTAATACAAGCCAATAGTAGCACAAAAACACCAATAATTCCAAATAACCAAACATTTTCAATTCTACCACCAGCTTGTGCTCCATTTTCGAATTTATTTTTCAAATACCAATCTTTCATTGGAAACAAAAAAATCTCTGGGTTAAATTCTTTTTCATCTGGAGCTAGTCTTTTTTTAACGTTAAATATTTTTGCTGTTACAGCATCCATAGTGGTATTATCGTTAATTTGTACAAATAATTGAAAAGAATTATTTCCCCAAGAGTCTTTTGAATTCTGCACCCAAGGTCTTTTAGAAACATAATAATCCCAAGTGGCTAAAAACTCTAAATCAGAAAAACTATTATTTCTAGGTATGTTTTTATAAACGGCGCTTACAGATAAATCATCAGTATTATTAATTCTAACAATTTTACCAATAGGATTTTCATCTTTAAACAAAGCTTTTGCAGTAGTTTCAGAAATCATAATCGATTTTTGATCATCTATTCCATTTTTTATACCTGCAAGAATTTCTAAGTTTAACATTTCTGGAGCTCCTTTTTGTATAAAATTTCCTTCAAAATTTAGGTTGATATCTCCATATTTTAAATAACGAGTCTGGGTCCAAGAAGACATTAGAATATGTTTAAAATTATCTGCATAATCTTTTTTTAACGCAAATTCTAAAGGTCTAGCAATAGCTTCAGAAGTTTCTGTTCTTCCATTATAAGTTTCATTTTGTAATACTTGAGCAATTGTACTAGCATTTTTAAAATGATTATTGTAGCTCATTTCATCATTTATCCATAAACCAATCATAATGGTAGCAGTAATACCAATAGCCAAACCTAAAATATTAATTAGAGAATACACTTTGTTTTTTAAAAGGTTTCTGAATGCAATTTTGATATAATTTTTAAACATTTTATTTATTTTTATGTTGATGTTATTCTGAACGTAAGGAGTGTACAGGGTTTTTACTTGCAGCTTGTAATGTTTTTAGACTGATTACGCTTAAGGCAAACAAAATCATACCTAAACCACTGATAAGAAATGTCCAGAAACTGATATTCGTTTTAAAGGCAAAATCTTGAAGCCAATTGTAAATTCCGTACCAAGCAATGGGAGCTGCTAAAGCAAAAGCAATACCTACTAAAATCAAGAATTCTTTACATAAAATTGTATTAATCTGTAGTATGGAAGCTCCTAAAACTTTACGAACACCTATTTCTTTAACGCGTCTATTTGTAGTATAAATTACCAAACCAAACAAACCTAAAAAGCTAATTAAGATAGATAAACCTGTTGCCCAGTTTAATAATGTAGCTGTTTTTTGTTCTCTCTTATAAAAATTAGCAATGGTATCATCTATAAAATCGGCTCTATAATCTTCTATTTCTGTATATACAGTTCCATAAGCAGCTTCAATTTTATCCATTGTAGCACTTAAATTAGTAGATTCTATATTTTTTAAACTGATGTGAATTGCTTGAAATCTAGAAAAATTAGGTCGATACCAATCTCCAGACAATGCCATAGGACGAATTCCAGATTTTAAAGAACGCTGATTAAAATCACTCATAACACCAACTATTGGTATTTTTTCATCATCAATTTTAATCACTTTACCAATTGCCTCTTTTGGAGTTTTAAAACCATATATTTTTCTAGCAGTTTCATTTAGAACTAGTTCTTTTATGGTATCATTTAATGGATTTCTACCTGCTAAAAGATTTAATTCATACACGTTAGCATAATTTGTATCACCAGCAATCATTTGTAAATCACTTTGAATATTATTTACCCCATCATTATACGTTGTTGTTGTAATATTTATAGAATTAGAAGCTGGTGGATTGCTACCTAAACTAATATTTTCTATTTCTGGTATTTTTTTTATAAGTTGAGCAAAACGTTGTTTCTTTTCTAATTCTCTTTCGCTTCTAGGACTATACACAGAAACTATAGCTTCTGTTTTAAAACCCATATCTTTAGTAAGCATAAAATTGATTTGCTTACCTACTAATAAAGTAGCTATAATAAAAACTTGAGCAGTGGTAAACTGAAAAACTGTCAAAATTTTTCTAAACTTTACGTTCTCTTTACCTGTAGACAAATTGTTTTTTAATACTGCAACAGTGTTGAATTTTGATAATGATAATGCAGGATAATAACCAGACAAAAAAGTAACAATTATCAATAACGCTAAAATTGAAATGATAATTATTGGAGATTTCATTAACTCTAAACTTAAACCACTAGGTAAAAAATCTGAAAAAGCATTTATGAGAACTTTAGAAAGTAACAATGAAAGCCCCGCAGAAAAAACAACCAGCAATAATGTTTCTCCCATAAACTGTATAATAATCTGTTTTGTTGAACTCCCTAAGGTTTTACGAACTCCTATTTCTCTAGCTCTTTGAGTAGCCATTGCAGTATTTAAATTAATAAAATTGATGCAACCTAACATAAGTAAGAAAAAGGCTACAAGTATTAAATTTTGTAATAACGATTTACTTGCTTGTGCATTTTCCCAATCGTAAATACCATAATCTGTATTAAAGTGAATGTCTCTTAATGGTTGCAGTAAAAACTTAGCAGTTTGGTTGTGTTTTATAGACCAATCACTTCTATGCTCTTCTGCCAAAACATCAAATTCTTTCTGTACATTCTCTAGATTAGCATTCTTATTTAACTTTACAAATAATTGAGATGCAGAATTGGTAGACTCCCAACTTTTAGTAATAAAATCTTGTCTTAATCTTGTATTTAAAACGGTTGGTGTTGATAAAAATTCTTGAAAAACAAGATCAGTTCTTCCTTTTAAATTAGCAACAATTCCAGTAACTTTTATATTTAAAGAATCATTATACACGAGTGTTTTACCAACAATTTCATGAGGTTTTAATTGAGGAAAGTAATCAGAAGCTCTTTTTTCTGTTAGAATTACTGAATTTGGGTTTTGTAGTGCATTAGATTTAGATCCTGCTAAAAATTTATATTCAAAAATATCGAAGTAATCTTTATCTGTAAAAACAACATATTTAGGCCATTTTTTTTCAATATCTAGGGTTCTATTTTCTACCTTAGAAGGCCTTTCTACGTAAAAACCACTTACTGTTTTAAAATTTGAATTCTCTTGTATAGCATCTTCTAAAGCTAGAGTAACACCAGAGTTGTAAAATGTGCCTTCTGGACTAGAGAAATTAGAAACCACTCTAAAGATGAGTTCTTCATCTTTATGAAAATTATCGAAAGTATAGTCGTAATACACCATTAAACCAATAACAAAAGAAGCACTTAAACCAATAGTTAAACCAATAACATTGATAAAAGAAAACACTTTGTGCTTCATAATATTTCGCCACGCTATTTTTAGATAATTTCTAAACATAATCCTGATTTTTAACCCATTAATACTATTATGCTAAAATATTTTCTGTTACCTTTTGGCCATCTAACATTCTAATAATTCTATGACTATATTTAGCATCATGCTCACTGTGCGTAACCATTATAATTGTAGTACCAGCTTCATTTAAATCGATTAATAAATCCATTACTTCATTACCATTGGTACTATCTAAATTTCCTGTAGGCTCATCTGCTAAAATTAATTTTGGTTTGTTTACCACTGCTCTAGCTACAGCAACTCTTTGCTGCTGACCACCAGATAATTGTTGTGGAAAGTGGTTTCTTCTATGCATAATTTGCATTTTTTCTAACACTTGTTCTACACGTTTTTTTCTTTCTGATGTTTTTACTCCAGTATAAATTAATGGCAGTTCTACATTTTCGAAAACCGTTAATTCATCTATTAAATTAAAACTCTGGAATACAAATCCGATATTGTGTTTACGCAATTGTGCTCTTTTTCTTTCTGTATAAGCAGAAATTTCCTCGCCATTAAAAACAAAACTTCCACCATCAGGATTATCTAATAGCCCTAAAATGTTTAACAACGTTGATTTCCCACATCCAGAAGGTCCCATAATGGCTACAAACTCTCCTTTTTTAACTTCAAAAGACAGTTTATTTAAAGCAATAGTTTGTACTTCTTCTGTTTTATAAAATTTTTCTAAATCTTTAATCTGTATCATTGTATTGTATTTTATTCGATGATTAATTGTTCTATTTTATTAAAAGAATCGTAGCTAGAAGTAATTACTTTATCACCTTCTTTTAATCCGCTAATTATTTCGTAATATTTTGTATTCTGACTACCTAACTGAATATTTATTTTATAAGCAAGACTTCCATCTTCACTTAATTTAAAAATCCAATTTCCACCAGTTTTCATAAAAAAGCCTCCTTTAGGCACAAGCAATGCTTGTTTTTCTGCACTTAATGCCACTTGAATTTGTAAGTTTTGCCCTCTTCTAATTCCTTCTGGAACTTGATTTTCAAAAACCATATCTACTTGAAAGCGTCCATTTACAACCTGCGTAAATATTTTTTTTATCACAAGTGTGTATTGTTTATTATTTAAAGAAAAGGTTCCTTTTTGACCTGTATAAATTCTTGCAATATAATGCTCATCAATATCTACTCTTACCTTAAAACCTGTAACCACATCTATTTGTCCTAATCTTTCTCCTTTATTTTTAGATTGACCAATTTCTGCATCTAAAGAAGTAAGTTGCCCATCAATTGGAGCTCTAACCACTAAATCTTCTACTTTTTTACGCATTAATTTTAGAGCACTTTGCGTTCTTAAATATGAATTTTTAGCTTGCTCAATCTCTTGTTTATTAGAAATAGAATCTTGTTGCAGAACTTCTTTCGTCAACTTCATTCGCTGTTTTTGATAGTTGTAATTGTTTACAGAAGATTCATAATCTTGCCTACCAATAGCACCTTTTTCATACAGTTTGGTATTTAAATCATACAAACGTTTTGCTTCAATTAAATTATTCTCAACATCTGTAAATTGATTTAATCTGTTAATGGTATTTTGTCTTGCAGCATTTTGCGAAATCTGCATTTGTGTTAATAAATTATACACAGAAGTTTCTTGGTTAATTAAGCTCAACTCTAAATCTGTATTCGACAATCTTAAAATAGGCTCGCCTTTTTTCATAATAGCGCCATCTTCTACAAATTTCTCTTCTACTCTACCACCTTCAATAGCATCTAAATAAATAGTTGTAATAGGTAAAACAATTCCGCTAACAGGAATATTCTCTTGAAAAACACCACTTTTAATGGTATTAATTGAAATTCGTTCTTTATTAACGGTTAATTTTGCGCCACCAGAAGTAGCATAGATTACATAAATAATTAAGAATAAAAGAATAGCAATTCCTCCAAAAGTGATGATTTTTGATTTTGAAAACTTCTTTTTTTCAATTTGTATGTCCATTATTATAATTTTAATTCTCTTTGTTCTTTGTAAAGATGATGCCAAAATCAATAATAACTGATTATCAGTATTTTAAATTTTACAATAAAAATTAAAGTGTCCGGTTTTGATACAGTTTCTGTTCGATTTTAATACATAAAATTTCATTCTTATAATTTCTATATATCATTTTTAAATCTTGAGGATAAAATTGTAATATTGTAGATATGGTTTTGAAAAAAGCAAAAATATTAGTTATTGACGATGATGTTGATGTATTAACAGCAATCCGTTTATTGCTAAAACCATTGGTTAACGAAATTGTAGTTGAAAAAAATCCGAGTAACATCAATTTTCAAATTGAAACTAAAAAATTTGATTTGATTATTCTTGATATGAACTTTAATGGATTAGTTAATACTGGTAATGAAGGTATTTATTGGTTAAATAAAATTAAACAATACAACCCAGAAATTGCTGTGGTGTTAATGACAGCTTATGCAGATATCGATTTGGCTGTAAGAGGTTTAAAAGAAGGTGCTTCCGATTTTTTAATGAAACCTTGGAAAAATGAAAAAATTATAAATACCATTAAAAGCATACTTAAATCAGAAAAAAAACCGAAAGATAATTTTTCTTCTAGCAACGTTCCCATTATTGGAGAAAGTACTGTTATGGAAGATGTTTTTGTTAAATTAAAAAAAGTAGCACCAACTGATGCAAATGTGTTAATTCTTGGCGAAAATGGAACAGGAAAAGATTTAATAGCAAGAGCTTTACACGATAATTCTAACAGAAAAAACCAACCATTTATAAAAGTTGATGTTGGGGCTTTAACCTCTACTTTATTTGAAAGTGAATTATTTGGTTACAAAAAAGGAGCATTTACAGGAGCAAATGAAGATAGAAAAGGACGTTTTGAAGCTGCCAATGGTGGAACTTTATTTTTAGATGAAATAGGTAATATTTCTTTAGGTCAGCAAGTGCGTTTACTAACAGTTTTACAAAACAGACAAGTTACTCCTTTAGGATCTAACAAACCCATTGCTATTGATATTCGTTTAATTTGTGCAACTAACGAAAACCCTAGTGTTTTAGCAGATGAAAGGAAATTTCGTAAAGATTTAATTTATCGAATTAATACATTAGATATTACCATTCCTCCTCTTCGTAAACGTGGAAAAGACATCGTTTTGTTAGCCAAATATTTTGTGAATTTATACGAAGAAAAATACAACAAAAGCATCTTTGAATTTGATAGTGGCTTTATAAAAAAACTAAAAAACCATAACTTTCCTGGAAATGTAAGAGAATTACAATACATTTTAGAAAGAGCTGTAATCATGACAGATGGAAATGTATTAAGAGCAGAAGATTTGGTTTTTTCATCCATAGAAAGAACTCTAGAAGTAAGTACGCCTAAGTCTTTAAATTTAGATGATATCGAAAAAAATGCAATTCTTACTGTACTCGAAAAACACAATGGAAACATCTCTAAATCTGCCAAAGAACTAGGTATTACAAGAGCAGCACTTTACAGAAGATTAGAAAAGTATGAATTATAAAGGATACATTTTAAAATTATTTTT
>QGCY01000206.1_pt1 | contig 10966 bp, 7 predicted proteins | sample 4708041 | NCBI WGS metagenome assembly QGCY01 (sample SAMN08941164, study PRJNA450518) | Sediment metagenome, whole genome shotgun sequencing project. | biome: grassland soil; feature: grassland; material: soil; isolation source: soil 14 days enrichment with methanethiol and mixed carbon source ... | reverse complement strand
CTGTAGATAACTATAGAAGATCGGCTTTAGAGAAAACCAACTGCCAAAATACTGCTGCACTCATCAAATTTGCTTCTGAGAATGAGTTGATTTAGTGGTTATTGACAATATTTTTGACATTCTTTGATAGCGAAAAATTATATTTATCTTGTTTTATTTGGATTTAGTGAATAATTAATCGCTAACTCAAAAAAATTGCTATGAAGAAAATAATGTTAACTATTATTTTAACTTATTTAACAGTTAAAATAAATTACACCCAAGTAAAAAACAAGCTTGAATTATATTTAAAGATACCACCTGAAAGTTTTATGGAAAATGCATCAGATATTTCAATAAATCATCAAGAGATATCTAATTTAATTTCTCAAAATGATAGATACAACTCACAAGACAGACAAGTATCAATAGAGAAAGTTAAGGTTACAAAAATACCAAATCAAAATTTTGAATACTACCTAGAAACCCATGATGAAAATGGTAAAAATGTAGATATAGGTTCTAAAAATAGTTTAGGAGATGGTATCATTAATAATAATCTTGTTTTTACTAGTAGAATTGGCAGTATAACAGAGTTAATTATTAGCAATAAGAATATCGAAAATATTAACGGAATTGAGGATTTTGTTCAGTTAAAACATTTGAATATTTCTAACAATAGTGTAACTGACATTGATCTAAGTAAAAACCTAATGCTAGAAAGTTTAATTGCTAACGAAAATAAAATACAAAGTATAGTTCTAGAAACGAACAACAATTTAAGGGAAGTTAATTTAAATAAAAACAACCTAAAACAAATCTATATTAGCAACCTAATTAATTTAATTAAATTCTCGGCAAACGATAATAAATTAATAGAAATTAATTTAAACAAAAACATCAATTTAACAGATTTACACCTTCAAAGAAACCAACTTAAAGAAATAGACTTAAAAAATAATATTAAATTAATAAACCTTTCTCTTGGAGAAAATCAACTTAAAAAAATAGACATTGCTTACAACACCAACTTAAAAACTTTATTCATTTATAAAAATAATTTACTACACTTTAACTGCACAAATAATCCATATTTAGAGTTTCTTTATGCATCTCAAAATGAAATATCAAGTATTGATCTAAGCAGTAATGTATCACTTAAATTTTTATCAGTATATAAAAACAAATTAGATAATCTTGATTTAAGTTTCAATAAAAATTTGGAAAGAATTTGGATTTACGATAATCCAATTTCAGATTTGGATTTAAAAAATAATATAAAATTATGGCTTTTTTCTGGTTATAAATGTCATTTTAACTCATTAGATTTTAGCAAAAACAAAAACCTAGCTGGATTATGGTTGTACGACAATCCCAAACTTGAAAGTCTTAATTTAAACAATAAAAATAATTCTAAAATAGAAGTATTAAATATCACAAACACACCTTTACTCTCTTGTATTCAGGTTGATGACACTAATTATAGTACTAGAAATTGGTTAGAAATAGACAAACATCATTCTTTTAACAAACACTGCTTTAAAACCTTAAAAATTAAAAAACTAACAACCAATAATTTTCATATCTCACCAAACCCAGCAAGTAACAAAATAGTTATAAGCATTGAATCTCAAATAAATTATGTGGAAATTTATTCTCTTTTGGGTAAAAAGGTATTGCGAATTAAAGGCCAAAAAGAAATAGACATCAGTCAATTACCTAATGCCGTGTATTTTATAAAAATACATACCAATACTGGAATTGGCACGAAAAAGTTTATCAAAAACTAAAGTATAAAATGAAAAAATTGTTTTGAAATATAAAAGCCAGAAATTAAATTTCTGGCTTTTGTATTTAGTAGATTTTATCTTACAACAAATAATCAGTACTAATAAAATTAGATGCTTTTTTATCTAACAATTCTTCTAAAATAGTATTGTTGTATTCTGTGTCTTTAGATGCTACAAAAGTTCTAATTGAGAAAGAACGCAAGGCATCATGCACACTTAAAGTACCTACAGCAGAATCTTTTCTTCCTGTAAAAGGATACACATCTGGACCTCTTTGTGCTGCACTATTTAAATTAACTCTACACACTAAATTTACAAGCGTATCAATTAAAGGTGCTAATGTTTTTATTTCGCTACCAAAAACGCTTACTTGCTGACCGTAATTCGACTCAGCCATATCATCTAAAGGTTCTTGAATATTTTTAAAAGAAACTACAGGAATTACAGGGCCAAATTGCTCTTCTTGATACACTCGCATGTCTTTAGAAACAGGATATAAAACTGCAGGATAAATGTAATTTTCAGTAGTCTGTCCTCCTTTTTTATTAATTACTTCTGCCCCTTTTGCTGTAGCATCATCAATGAGTTCTTGAATGTAAGCTGGTTTTCCTGGTTCTGGTAAAGGTGTTAATTTTACACCATCTTCCCAAGGATTTCCAAATTTTAAAGCATCTACTCTTTCTGCAAATCGTTTGTTAAATTTATCTACAATATGCTCATGCACATACAATACTTTTAACGCTGTACAACGTTGTCCGTTAAAAGAAGTTGAACCTGTGATACACTCATTAATTGCCAAATCTAAATCTGCATCAGGTAAAACAATACCAGGGTTTTTAGCTTCTAAACCTAAAACCAAACGCAATCTATTTTTATAAGGATGATTTGCCTGAATTGCATTGGCAGATTTACTATTACCAATTAAAGCTAAAACATCAACTTTACCAGTTTTCATAATTGGAGTTGCCAAAACACGACCTCTACCATAAATGATGTTTACAACACCTTCAGGAAAACTATTTTGAAAAGCTTCCATTAATGGCGACAATAATAAAACCCCATGTTTTGCTGGTTTAAATACGGTTGTATTCCCCATAATTAAAGCAGGGATTAACAATGCAAAAGTTTCATTTAAAGGATAATTATAAGGCCCTAAACACAAAACAACTCCTAAAGGACCACGTCTTACATGCGCATATACTCCACTATTTTTTTGAAATTTAGCAGAATTTCTATCCATCTGCTTATAATCTTCAATCGTATCGTAAATATATTCAATAGTTCTATCGAATTCTTTTTCAGAATCTGGTAAAGCTTTACCAATTTCCCACATTAGCAATTTTACAACCTCATCTCTTTTGGTTTTCATCTGCTCTGCAAACTCTTCCATACAAGCAATTCTGTCTGCAACACGCATTGTAGGCCATAAACCTTGCCCTTTATCATAAGCTCTGTAAGCCGAATTTAAAGCTTCAATTGCTTGGTCTCCTGTTAAATTAGGCACAGTACCTAATAACGTTGGTTTGTATTTTTCTGTTGATGAAATAGAGGAATAAACTTCTGAAAATTCTCCTTTCCATTCTTTTAATTCGCCACTTACTAAATATGTTTTTTGATGTTTTAATTCCTTAATTATATATTTATCAGGAATTTCATTAAAGTTTTTTTTCATATAGAATATTTAAAACTGTTCTCATAAAATTTAAAATAATTTTATGTAACGAATTTAGCAAAATTTAGCATTACATGTTCTTTTTCGAATCTAAAATAGCGAAAAGCATTTCGTATTATAATACCTTTTAAAACAATTATACTAAAAATTGAAACAAGTCTGGTTTATCATTTAAGTAATCTCCAAAGAAGTTATTTTCTTTCATTCTTTGTATTAAAGGATCCAAATCTTTAGATGATTTTAACTCCAAACCCACAACTGCAGCTCCTTTAATTCTGTTGTTTTTTTTAGTGTATTCAAAGTGTGTAATATCATCATCAGGACCTAAAATATCTACCACAAATTCTTTTAAAGCTCCTGCTCTTTGAGGAAATTTTATTATGAAATAGTGTTTTAAATCTGCATAAACTAAAGCACGTTCTTTAATTTCTTCTGTTCTAGTAATATCGTTATTACTACCACTTACTACACAAACTACATTTTTCCCTTTTATTTCATCAGCAAAAAAATCTAACGCAGCAATACTTAATGCACCTGCAGGTTCTACTACAATTGCATCTTTGTTATACAAGTCTAAAATGGTTTGGCAAACTTTACCTTCTGGTACTGTAATCACTTTATGGAGATTTTGTTTACAGATTTCAAAATTTAAATCGCCAACTTTTTTAACAGCAGCACCATCTACAAAAGGATCTATGGTTAATAAAGCTGTATTTTTATTATTATTGATTGATGTTAGCATTGCAGGTGCACCTTCTGGTTCTATACCAATAATTTTGGTTTCTGGAGACAATAATTTAAACACAGAAGACAACCCTGATGACAAACCTCCACCACCAATTGGCACAAAAACATAATCTATTTTTTTATGGGTTTGTTCTAAAATTTCTAAACCTACAGTTGCCTGACCTTCAATTACTTTTTCATCATTAAAAGGATGAATAAAGGTTTTATTTTTAGCATCGCACTCTAATTTTGCTGCATTAAAAGCATCATCAAAAGTATCGCCACCAATTACAATTTCGATAAACTCTTCTCCAAACATTTTTACCTGATTAATCTTTTGATTTGGTGTTGGAGAGGGCATAAAAATAGTACCTTTTATCTGCAATAATTTACAAGACATGGCTACACCTTGTGCATGGTTTCCTGCACTTGCACAAACAATTCCGTTTTGTTTTTCTACATCACTTAAAGAAAACATTTTGTTATATGCACCTCTAATTTTGTAAGAACGTACAACTTGTAAATCTTCTCTTTTAAAAAAAATTGTAGCATCGAATTTTTTAGAAAGATTAAGGTTTTTACTAAATGGTGTTTTAGAGGCAACCCCTTCTAAATTTTTAGCCGCAATTTTTATGTTTTGTAAACTGGGTAGGTAAATTTGTTCTGTTTGCATAAGTCAAAAATAAAAAGAAAACCTGTCAAATTTTTTAAATCTGACAGGTTTATTAAAAAAATTAGGGGATAATTTTTAAGCAGATTTTATCACTTTCATTGCAGTCATAGAAGCTCTTAAACGCTCTCCTACAATCTCTACAGGATGATTTCTAATAATCTTATTTACTCTAATTAACTCTTGGTTATCTACACCGTTTTCTGAGCTAAATGGTTTGCCAATAACGTTTGTTGAAACTGTTTTCATAAAATCAGCTAACAACGGTTTACAAGCATGATCGAATAAATAACAACCATATTCTGCTGTATCAGAAATTACACGATTCATTTCTGCTAATTTCATTCTTGCAATTGTATTTGCAATTAACGGAGTTTCGTGTAAAGATTCGTAGTATGCAGAAGCATCTATAATTCCAGATTCTGTCATTGCTTCAAAAGCCAACTCAACACCAGCTCTAACAAAAGCAACTAACAACGTTCCATGATCGAAATATTCTTGTTCTGAGATTTCTTGATCTGTAATTTCTTGTTTTTCAAAAGCAGTTTCTCCTGTTGCAGCTCTCCAAGTTAATAAGTTTACATCATCATTGGCCCAATCTTCCATCATTGTTTTAGAGAAATGACCAGTCATAATATCATCCATATGTTTTTGGAACAATGGACGCATAATGTCTTTTAATTCTTCAGATAAACGAAACGCTTCTACTTTTGCAGGATTAGACAATCTGTCCATCATATTTGTAATACCACCATGCTTTAATGCTTCTGTAGTGGTTTCCCATCCATATTGAATTAATTTTGCTGCATAACCTGGCTCTATACCTTCTTCAACCATTTTATCGAAAGATAAAATAGCTCCTGTTTGTAACAAACCACATAAAATAGTTTGCTCTCCCATTAAATCACTCTTAACTTCAGCAACAAAAGAAGATTCTAAAACACCTGCTGTATGACCTCCAGTTGCAACTGCATACGCTTTTGCTTGTGCCCAACCTTTACCTTCTGGATCATTTTCTGGATGTACAGCAGTTAATGTTGGTACTCCAAAACCTCTTTTAAATTCTTCACGAACTTCTGAACCAGGTGATTTTGGTGCCACCATAATTACAGTTAAATCTTTACGAATCTGCATACCTTCTTCTACAATATTAAATCCGTGAGAATATGATAATGTAGCACCTTTCTTCATTAAAGGCATAATTGCATTTACAACATTGGTGTGTTGTTTGTCTGGCGTTAAATTAATTACTAAATCTGCAGTTGGTAACATTTCTTCGTAAGTACCTAATTTAAAATCGTTAGAAGTAGCATTAATATAAGACTGTCTTTTTTGATCTATTGCTGCTTGTCTTAATGTATAAGAGATGTCTAAACCAGAATCTCTCATATTTAAACCTTGATTTAAACCCTGTGCTCCACAGCCCACAATAACAATTTTCTTTCCTTTTAATGCATTTACTCCGTCTTCAAATTCTGAAGAATCCATAAAACGACATTTACCTAACTGCTCTAATTTTTGTCTTAATGTTAATGTGTTAAAATAATTTGACATTTTTTTAGTTTTTATTTTTAATGTAGAAAAGAGCGTAAAAAGAAAGAAAAATTTTAAATTCTTTTTTCTTTACTCTAAATTTATTTTAATGATTATATGTTTCTAATAATGCAGAAATTTTCATTTCTTCTTTAGTAACCGCAATTAAACCAGAACGTGTGTATTGCATAATACCATAAACACTTAACTGATTGTAAAGCTCTACTATTTCTTCTTTTTTTCCTGATTTTTCAAGTACAAAGAAATCTTTATTTACAGTTACAATTCTTGCATTACTTTCTTTAATGATATTTTGAATCTGACGTTCTTCGAAAAGTAATTCTGATTTAATCTTAAACAAACCCGAAATCTGATAAATAATTTCATCAAGATTATGATAATAAGCTTTAATGACTTCAACTTGTTTTTCTATTTGACCAATAATTTTCTTAATACCTTCTTCGTTCATATTTACAACAATTGTAAATTTAGAAACACCTTCTATTTCTGAAGGAGAAGTATTTAAACTCTCTATATTGATATGCCTTCTTTGAAATATTGCTGAAATTCTGTTCAACAATCCAATATTATTTTCGGTATACACAGAAACTGTATATAGTTGTTTTTCTTCTGTATTCATTTCTTTGGCTTTTGGCTATACGCTTTTAGCAATAAGCTTTATTTATATCTACTCCAATCTGATATCTGAAACACTTGCTCCTGAAGGAATCATTGGAAACACATTATCTTCTTTTTCTACACAAACTTCTAAGAAATACGCTTCTTTACTTTGCATCATTTCTGCAACAGCTTCTGCTAACTCTTCTCGTTTGGTAACTTTTCTAGCTTTAATGTAATATCCTTCTGCAATAGCTACAAAATTAGGATTTACCATTTCTGTGGATGCATAACGTTTGTCAAAAAACAATTGTTGCCATTGTCTCACCATCCCAAGAAAATCGTTATTTAAAACCACCACTTTTACAGCTGCTTTTTGCTGAAAAATTGTCCCTAATTCTTGAATTGTCATTTGGTAACCACCATCACCAGAAATAGAAACTACTTCACGTTCTGGAGCTGCCATTTTTGCTCCAATTGCTGCTGGCAATCCAAAACCCATTGTTCCTAATCCACCAGAAGTAATATTACTTTTAGATACATTAAAATCTGCATATCTACAAGCAATCATTTGATGTTGACCTACATCACTTACAATTGCAGCTTCACCTTTACTCTGAATGTTGATTTCTTTCAAAACCTCAGCCATGGTTAAGCCTTCTTTTGTAGGATATAAATCGTTTTTGATTACTTTATCGTATTCAATTTGATATAAATCTTTAAACTTCTGATGCCATTCGTTATGAGAATTTTTATTGATTAAAGGCAACAATAAATTTAAACTCGCTTTGGCATCACCCAAAACAGCAACATCCGTTTTTACGTTTTTATCTACTTCTGCAGGATCAATTTCGAAATGAATTATTTTGGCTTGTTTTGCGTACGTATTTAAACTTCCTGTAACACGATCATCAAAACGCATTCCTATTGCAATTAAAACATCACACTCGTTGGTTAACATGTTAGGTGCATAATTACCATGCATACCTACCATACCTACATTAAAAGGATGTGAAGTTGGTATTGCAGAGGCTCCTAAAATTGTCCAAGCAGCAGGAATTTCTGCTTTTTCTATAAACGCTTTTAACTGCTCTTCTGCTTCACTTAAAATTACTCCTTGCCCCCAAACTATTAATGGTTTTTTAGCATTATTAATGATTGCTGCAGCTTCTTCTACTTTTTTAATATCTGTATCAGGAACTGGCTTATAACTTCTTACATAAGTACATTTTTCATAAGAAAAATCGAACTCAGCAAATTGAGCATCTTTGGTAATATCAACCAAAACAGGACCTGGTCTACCACTTCTTGCAATGTAAAATGCTTTAGCTAACGCTTCAGGAATATCTTCTGCTTTTGTTACTTGAATATTCCATTTTGTTACTGGTGTAGAAATACCTACAATATCTGTTTCTTGAAAAGCATCACTACCTAGCAAATGAGATGCAACCTGACCTGTAATACAAACCATTGGTGTTGAGTCTATTTGCGCATCAGCAATACCAGTTATTAAATTTGTTGCTCCTGGACCAGAGGTAGCCATTGCCACACCTACTTTTCCAGAAATTCTTGCATAACCTTGAGCAGAATGCGTTGCTCCTTGTTCATGACGTGTTAATACATGATGAATTTTATCTTGATATTTATACAATTCATCGTAAACTGGCATTATTGCTCCTCCAGGATATCCGTAAAGAATATCTACTCCTTCTTCAATTAAACACCTAACAATTGCCTCGCTACCAGAAATACGCTCTGTAGTTTTGGTAGCTTTTTTTGGTTTGGTTATGGTTTTTGTTTCCATATTATCTTTGTGTTTTATACCTACAAGGTTTTTGGAAACCTTGCAGGAGTTTTAAGCATCAGTAACACATCCTTTAGAAGCTGATGCTACTGTTTTTGCGTATTTGTATAAAATTCCTTTTTTGTGTTTTGGTTCTGGTGCCACCCATTTTGCTTTTCTTTCTGCTAATTCTTCATCAGAAATTAAAACATTAATCGAATTATCTTCTGCACTAATTCTAATTTTATCTCCAGTTTCAATCAATCCGATTGCTCCTCCTGACTGTGCTTCTGGAGTAATATGCCCCACAACAAAACCATGAGTACCACCAGAAAAACGACCATCTGTAATTAATGCTACAGATTTCCCTAAACCTGCTCCCATAATTAACGAAGTTGGTTTTAACATTTCTGGCATTCCTGGACCTCCTTTTGGACCAACATACCTGATGACGACTACATCTCCTTTTGCTACTTCACCATTAGAAATCCCTGTATTTGCAGCTTGTTCACCATCATAAACCACAGCTTTACCTTCGAACAACAAACCTTCATTACCAGAAATTTTTGCTACTGCTCCTTCTTCTGCCAAATTTCCATATAAGATTTGTAAGTTACCTGAAGATTTCAATGCTTTATCTTTTGGAAAAATTACATCTTGCTCTTCAAATTCCATAGCTTCTACATCTGCTAAATTTTCAGCTAAAGTTTTCCCTGTAACTGTCATACAATCGCCATGTAAATATCCATTTTCTAATAAATATTTCATAATGGCTGGTGTACCACCTACGCCATGCACATCTTCCATTAAATATTTACCAGATGGTTTTAAATCTGCAATTAACGGAGTTCTGTCTGAAACTCTTTGAAAATCTTCTAATGTAAACTCAATATCAGCAGCGTGTGCAATTGCTAAAAAGTGTAATACAGCATTTGTAGAACCTCCTAAAGCATTTACCAAAGCAATTGCATTTTCTAAAGATTTTTTAGAAATAATATCTAAAGGTTTTAAATCTAATTCTAATAAGTTCTTTATTGCTCTTGCGTGTCTTTCTGACTCAGATAATTTATTAGGATTTTCTGCAGGAATAGATGAATTGTAAGGCAATGCAAACCCCATACACTCAATAGCAGAAGCCATTGTATTTGCTGTGTACATACCTCCACAAGCACCTGCTCCTGGAATTGCTCTTTTTATAATTTCTCTGTATTCATCTTCCTCAATTTCTCCAGCAACTTTTTGTCCTAAGGCTTCAAAAGCAGAAACGATATTTAATTTTTTACCTTTGTAATTACCAGATGCAATTGTACCTCCATACATCATAATTGACGGACGATTTAAACGCAACATAGACATTACAGCTCCTGGCATATTTTTATCGCAACCAACAATAGCGATTAAACCATCGTAACTTTGTGCGTTCATTACAGTTTCTATAGAATCTGCAATAATATCTCTAGAAACCAGTGAGTAATTCATACCAGAAGTTCCCATAGAAATACCATCAGAAACACCTATTGTATTGAAACCTAAACCGACTAAATCTGCAATTTTACATTCTATTTTGACCTCTTCTTTAAGTCTATTTAGATGCATATTACAAGGATTACCATCGTAACCAGTACTCGCAATTCCTATTTGCGCTTTTTGCATATCTTCATCAGATAAACCAACTGCATATAACATTGCCTGTGATGCTGGTTGAGATTCGTCTTGTGTTAACCTGCTACTGTGTTTGTTTAGTTTCATTTAATGATTTCTTCGTTTTGTTGACTAAATTATTCTATTTCTCGTTTTTTGTTACATTAAACCTAATTGAATTCTTGAATTTCAGTTGTTTAAAATAACATTAATCTTACTGATTTACAGTTAATTAACCTTACTTAAATATGATACTCAATTATTGAAATAAATGCAATAAAAAACCTTCCGTTTTTAAAGGAAGGCTAAATTTAATTTTTATGTTATAAATACCACTTCCTGATCAATTCGTAATAATTACGATGACGTTTAAAACAGTAATAATATTTAAAATTTGTGTTCTCATTTTGTTGATTCAAATATTTAAAATTTTTATTTAAAAATCCTAATTTTAAATTGAATTTAATTAGATGATGGTACTCTGACCCATATGAATATTTTTAAAATTCATATTACTATCATCTTGATTTGTGATATAATCTGCAACAAAATCA
>QGCY01000205.1_pt1 | contig 10995 bp, 6 predicted proteins | sample 4708041 | NCBI WGS metagenome assembly QGCY01 (sample SAMN08941164, study PRJNA450518) | Sediment metagenome, whole genome shotgun sequencing project. | biome: grassland soil; feature: grassland; material: soil; isolation source: soil 14 days enrichment with methanethiol and mixed carbon source ... | reverse complement strand
ACCAAGTAATACGCCTCTACGTTGGACTCAAGATAACCAAACAAACAATTATCCAAGTTTAAGAGATGGACGTACAATTTATATGTCAGATTGGTATATAGAAGATGGTAGCTATCTGCGTTTACAAAACTTTTCTTTAGGATATAATTTAAATGATATTGGTGCAGATTGGTTAAAAAGAGGACGTGTTTCTTTAAATGCAACAAACCTTTTTACGATCACTAAATTTAAAGGTTACGATCCAGAAATAGGTACAAATGGTATTTATTGGGGAGGGTATCCTAGGTTAAGTAACTGGACAGTAGGTGTGGAATTTACATTTTAATTTCAGGTAATGAAAACAATATTCATAATACAAAAAGAAGTAAAAATGAAACAAATAAAAAACATATTATTAGGATTAACTTTAGGCTTAAGCTTAGTGTCTTGTGAAAGCTTAGATGTAGAACCTCAAGGGTTTTATTCTGATGAAAATTTCTATAACACCATAGAAGATGCAGAGGCCTCATTATTATACGCTTATGATGGTTTAACCCAAGTAAGTTATGCACCTGTCACTTATTATTTAACAGAGTTAGCAAGTGATAATTGTAATGTAAAACCAGATGAAGGTGCAGATGCACAAGCTTTTGTAAATTGGGAAGTTACTTCTCAAAACCAATTATTGACGCAATATTACAGGTCTTGTTATATTTCCATTAACAGAGCAAATGCAGTAATTGAAAATGTAGAAGGAAGAGGTTTTAATAAAGGTGATGAAGACCGTTTGTTGGGTGAGGCTTTATTTTTAAGAGCTTACAATCATTTTAATGCAATTAAATCTTTTGGTTTAGCACCTTTACAAACTTCATTGATAGATAAGTTAGACGAAACAACAGCTTCTTTACCAACTGATATGGAAGAAGTATATGCTTTTTTAATTTCAGATTTAACAAGAGCAATAGAGTTTTTAAGTGTAAACAGAGTAACAGGTAGAGCAGATAAAGTCGCAGCACAAGCATTATTAGCCAAAGTATATTTGTTTGCAGCATCGGCTAAAGAAAGTGGTGTGCCAAAATACAATTCAATTACAGAAAGTGTAGACAACTTATATGCAAAGGCAGCAACATATGCAGGACAAGTTTTAAACGACCAATCAGTATATATGCACGATCCTAATTTGCAAAATATTTATGATGTAAATATGCCTAATGGTTCAGAGCACATCTTTATTTTATCTATGGATCGTTCAGGAACGCAAGAAGGAGATTACTCTAAATTATCGAAATACTTTATCCCTTGGATTGGAGGTGCAACCGTTTTTCTACAAAATTCAGATAACAGTTTTTCACAAACACACGATGGTTGGAGCGTTTTTCAAACTTCAAACGATTTATTTGCGTCTTATGAGACCACTGATAATCGAAGAAACCAATTATTTGTTACAGAAGTTTTTGATGAAGCTGGTAATTCTTTAGGTACTGTAAATGATGGTGTTGTAGAATATCCGTTTACAAGAAAATACATCGACCCAAATTTCGAAGGCGATAAAACAAGTACACGTCCCTATTTACTTCGTTACTCAGATATTCAGTTAGTATATGCCGAAGCAACTGCAAATGCAGATGGTTTAACACAATACAATCAAATTAGAAGTAGAGCTGGTGTAGATCCATTGGCTGATTTAAGTGGATTATCAATAGCAGATTTTAGAAACTTAGTAGTAGAAGAACGTCAACGTGAATTAGCGTACGAAGGTGATCGTTTGTGGGATTTAAGACGTAAAAATATGGTGCAAAGTGAAGTTGTTGAAGCAGCTGGTTTATCTCCAGATGCAGCCGCTTTTTATCCAATTCCACAACGTGAAATAGATTTAAATCCTAACATCAATTAAAAAACTTAAAAAAATGAAAAAAGTATTTAAAATATGGACTTTAGCTTTACTAGTAATTTTTGTTGCATGTACAGATAATCCACTAGAAGATATAGAAGGTACATCTTGGCAAAAAGAACGTAATATCGTTTCAATTTTGCTTGAAGGTCAAATTGGTACAGCAGTAATAACACGTAATTTTGATGATGCAAAAATTAACATTTATGCCAAGTATGAGAATATTGCAGATATTTCTAAAGTAGCAATTAAAAATTTAGAACTTTCTTATGGAGCAACAACCCCTAATGCTGTGGGGACTACTTTAGATTTTTCATCAGGATCTGCAATTTTAGTAGTAGCATCTGGAGCTGGGGAAACTTTAAACTGGGAAGTAACTTTAAACTCTTTTAAATCAGATTTAGAAGGAACTTGGTTTATTGGTGATATTCGTATGTATTGCGATATGTTTACTTGGGAATCTTGGGGATGGGAAAAAAACGAAAGTATTTTTGGTTATTTACCAGAATTAAATCCAGAGTTAGACAACACCATTACATTTACAGTAGAAGGTGCAGATGCAAATGGAAATCCTTTTGGAAATTTTGAGCATAATGCAGGTAATGACAATGCTTACGGTAATTTTGGTGATACATCTAAAGGATGGGATTTTAACGAAAGATTCCGTAAAATGCCCAAAAACACAGGTACTTGGTTAAGAGATTTTGAGCGTAATAAGTTAATTATTACTGATGAAAACAATCAAGAACACGAGTTTGACTTAGAGATTTTAACAGATACAAATGAAGTTAAAATAGAAGCTGCTTTGCCTTATTTAGCAGAACTTTTTAACTGGACAGGTACCGATTGGGCTTACGAAGAATTAGCGCATATGTCTAACCCAATGTGGTATGTATTAACGCAAGAAAAAGTGGTACAAACTGGTAATGATATTACAGGTTTAGGTGTTGCAAGTCAAGTAGGTGATGCTGTAATAGATACCGCTAATAAAACAGTTACTGTAGTTATTGAAGACAATGGAGCAGATACAGCAGCTATCGAAATTACAGCATTAAGTTTGTCTTATGCTGCAACTGCTGATAAAAATGTAGGTAACACTTTAGACTTTTCTAATAATTATGCTACACAGATTACAGTAATTTCAGAAGCTGGTGAAGCAGTGATTTGGACAATAAATTTACAAATTGATATCGATGTTAGTGATGTTTCAATTGCAGGTACTTGGGTAATTGAAGAAATTGGTGTGTATAGTGATTTATTTACCTGGGAAAGCTGGGGTTGGGATAAATCTGAATTACTAAACAATTACTTACCTAGTGCTGCTGCAGAATTAGACAATACAATAACTTTTACTGTTGATGGTAAAAATGCAAGTGATCAACCTTATGGAACTTATGAAAATAATTCAGGTGCTGATGGTGAATATGGAAACTTTGTAACTGATGAAGATTGGCCAGAAAAAGATTTCAATAGTAGATTTAGAAAAGTACCAACTGGTACAGGAACTTGGGTTTTAGATGGCGAGACTGTTACGATTACAGATGGACAAGGAGCTGAATTCATCCTAACATTAGAAGTAAAAACAGATACTACAATCTCTTTAGCTTCAGGTTTAGATTATTATTCTGAGTTATTTAGTTGGGATAATACCAATTACAACTACGAAGAAACAGCGCATATGTCTAATAAAATGTGGTATAACTTAAGTAAATAGAAAATCTAGTTCACTTGTTTTTAACTAGTGGATGTAAATACAATAAAAATGAAAAAAATAAATATAAAATATATGATTGGCTTTTTATTTACGCTCATACTTGTTTTTGCAGGTTGTGATGATAGTAATTTAGATGAAAAGCTAGCTGAAACTGTGCAAGAAAACAGAAAAATAACAATTACTAATCAATTAGTTTCAGCCAACTTTGTTGGTAATGGAGCGCAATGGGGTGGTTATGATGTTGTACCAACTTGGTTAGGTACAGAAACATTAAGCGATGCAGATTGGAATAAATTGTTCGATAGAATCGATTTTATGAGACCACCTTTTTTAAGAATTATGACAAATTCTGGTTGGGCTTACGATAATAATGGCATGTATGATGAAACTGTAAAAACAGCTTCTCTATTTAAAATGCTAGACTATGCTCAAAGCAGAAATATAGAAATTACATATGGAGAATGGGGACATCAATATGTAGGTGATATCAACACCATTGATATGAATTGGATTACAAATTCAGTAAAATTCTTAAACCATTTGGTAAACGAGAAAGGATATACAGTAATTAAAACTGTAAATATTATTAACGAGCCAAATGGAGATTGGGCTACAACACAAGGTAGTTATGATATTTATAAAAATGTGCAATTGGCTTATATAGAAGAAATGGCTAAATATTCTTTGGAAACAGTAGAATTAATGGGGCCAGATATTGCCGTTTTTAACACCGCAAGCCAAACAGAATGGTTTTCTAATACAGAAGCAGATTTTGGTACAAGTGTTGGCTTGTATGATATTCACGTTTATCCAAAACAACAACTGGTAAGAAATGGAGAATTTGCAGATATGCTTAGAGTTTACAAAGAAAATACACCTGCAGATAAGCAGATTGTTTTAGGCGAAATAGGTTTTAAATACGATGCTGTAGATGCAGAATTGATGAAAGAAAATGAAGCAGCTATAGAAGCAGATCCGTTTGCTGGCGAAGATTCTAATATGATGGTTTACAAAGCTTTTTATGGTATAGATATGGCAGATGCTATCATTCAATCTATGAGAGAAGGTTTTTCTGGAGCATTAGTTTGGAATATGGACGATGCCATGTACAATAGTCCTGATAATGGAGATTATCAAACCACCAAATTAAAACGTTGGGGCTTTTGGAATATCCTTGGAGAAGAGCTTACGGGTGATGCTGCTGATGAAGACATCCGTCCATATTTTTATCCTGTTTCTTTATTAACACGTTATTTTCCTGCAGGTAGTAATATTTACAACGTAGCCTTACCAGACAAAAAAGGAGTTCGTGCTGTTGTTGGGGAATACAATGGAAAGTATACAATTGCCATTGTAAACTCTCACTACTCAACATATGAGATCAACCTACAATCAGATCTATTTTCTCAAGAAACATTTCATAAATATTGCTACACATCTCATGCAGATGGAACTTTTGTAGGAAAAATTGATTCTAATGGTTTTGCAGCTCCACAAGAAACATCAACAAATTTAAATTTTAACGAAGGTGTAGAAATAACTTTAGAAGGCGAGACTTTTATTTTGTATACCAATATGGATTAATACTTCAAAAAGATTTTTTAGAAAAATATAACCAACTTTTAATAGAAGAAATAAAAAAGAAAATGAGCGATACTTTAACAAAAAGCACAACTACAATTCGTTTAGAAAAACATAAGTCGAACCCTATTTTTAGCCCAAACCCAGATAATTATTGGGAGAATATCGTGGTTTGTAACCCTGGAGTTTGGTATGAAAATGGTAAATTTTCTATGTTGTATAGAGCTGCAGGAGATGATGAAGAACATTACATAAGATTCGGATTAGCAGAAAGCACAGATGGTATTAATTTTACCAGAGTTTCAGATAAACCCGTATTTTCACCAAGTATAGATGGCCCAGATATGGGCGGTGTAGAAGATCCAAGAATTGCGAAATTTGGAGATGAATTTTACATAACTTATGCTTACAGACCTTTTCCTCCAGGACAATATTGGAAATTTGAACACGATGTAATTCTTTTACCAGAATCTGGTGAAGACACCCCTCATGTAATCAAAAAAAATGTTGCAAATTCAGGTTTAGCATTATCAAAAGATTTAAAAACCTTTAAAAGATTAGGACGTATTACAACCTCTAATTTAGATGATAGAGATGTAATTCTTTTTCCAGAAAAAATCAACGGAAAATATGCAATGTTACACAGACCCAAAGAATGGATTGGCGAAAAATATGGAACAGATAAACCAGCAATTTGGGTTCGATTTTCTGATGATTTAATGGTTTGGGAAGAAGAAAGCTCTTTACTGATTGCAGGAAAACCTGGTACTTGGGAAGAAAAAGTAGGTGGAAGCACTCCCCCTTTGAAAACCAAAGAAGGTTGGTTAATTATTTATCATGGTGTAGAAAATGGTGGTTTAGGGTATTATAGAGCAGGTGCTGCTTTATTAGATTTAAATGATCCTACAAAAGTTATAGGACGTTTGGATGATTGGATTATGGAACCAGAGCACGATTACGAAATAGAAGGTTATTACAAGGGTTGTGTTTTTCCTACAGGTAATGTTATTATAGATGAAACTTTATACGTTTATTACGGTGCTGCAGACAAACATATAGGTTTGGCAACATGTAACATAAACGAATTATTATCACAATTAAAAAAGTAAGATGTTTAAAAATAGTTCACTCCATTTTTTAGTAGTCATTACACTTTTGTTATCAGCTTGTACTGAACAAAAAAAACAAGAAGACTCTACTTTCGATATTTCTTTTCAGAAAAACAACAAACTTCAATTTCCTTTTGTAGGTCATGGCGTTCAATGGTCTGCATACCCACATGCGGATGCAGAAGATGCAGAATGGGGTTTTTTAATGACTGATGAAAAATGGGATGAATTATATAAAAGATTAGATTATGTAAACCCAAATATTATTAGAGTGATGGATGTTGCCACTTGGCGATATTACAAGGGGTTAGATAAAGAAAATGAACCAATTTTAGATTTTAATACGCAAGAAATTAAAAGTTTATATAAGCTTTTAGACTATTGTCAAGAAAAAAACATTCCTGTACTTTTTGGAGAATGGGGAGCACCTGGTTTATGGAATTTAGATGAGACTATTCCAGAAATTGAAAGAGCAGATGATGATCGTTGGATACATATGATTGTTACATATTTAGAACATTTAATTATTGATAAAAATTACACTTGCATTCAATATTACAATTTAGTGAACGAACCCAATGGTTATTGGGCATCTACCGATGGTGATTGGGAGCAATGGCAAGCAGGTTATAAAAAATTAAACGCTGCTTTAAAAGAAGCAAATTTATTAAAATACGTTACCCTTTCAGGGCCAGATGCTGTAACACAATGGAATCATCCCACGCATCCTAAAAAAGCAGAAGATTGGGTTTATAGTACAGTAACAGATTTAAATGCTATCACTGGTTTGTACGATTTTCATATTTATGCAGATCAACATTTAATTAGATCAGGAAATTTCATAGCGTATTTAAAACCTTTCTCATCTGAAATAAATAAAACAAAAAAACCTTTTGTTTTAGGTGAATTAGGCATGAAATATAGTGATGCCCTTTTTGAAGAAAATAAAAAAAGAGGAAATGAAGACCCTTTTGCGGGGCCAGATGATTCATCGATGTTTGTCTACGATTATTTTTATGGTGTAGATATGGTAGATGCTGCTGTACAAAGTATGTTAGCAAAAGTTGGCGGTACCATTGCTTGGGATTTAGATGATGCCATGCATACTGTTGGTGATTTGGGTGAAAAAAATCAACTTAAAAAATGGGGTATGTGGAATATTTTAGCAGAAGAATTTGGCGATTTAGAAATTGATAAAACACCAAGACCTTGGGCTTATTCTTGGACCTTATTATGTAATTTATTCCCACCAAATTCAGAAATTTATAAACCAGAATATACCGTTGTAAATGATAGTATTCGAGCAATTGCAGCAACTCATAAAACAGATTTTACATCTGTGGTTATTAATCAATCTAAACAATCTAAAGAAGTTAGGTTAAAAACGGATGTAAGTACAAAAAACTTATCATTGTATTTGTATGAATATTCAGAAGATAACAGACCCGTAAATAAAAATGGGTTTCCTGTGGTTAGTAAAGAAATTACGAGTAATGATTTAACTTTTAAGTTAAAGGCAAATAGTGTTGTATTTATCAGTACAATTTTAATTCAATAATTACAATTTTATCAAAATATAAATGGAGTATAATTTAAGCATAACAGATATTTCAGTATTAGTAGTATATTTTATTTTTATCGTTTGGTTTGGAATAAAATCATCAAAAAAAGGAAGTAATTCTACCAAAGATTATTTTTTAGCAGGTAGAAATATGACGTGGCCTGTAATTGGTTTTTCGTTATTTGCAGCAAGTATTTCAAGTACAACTTTAATTGGTAAAAGTGGAGATGCTTATTCTACAGGAATTGCCGTTTTTAATTACGATTTAGTTTCAGTTTTAGTAATGGTATTTTTTGCGATGTTCTTTTTACCTTTTTATATAAAATCTGGCATATTTACCATTCCAGAATTTTTAGAAAAACGTTTCGATAAAAGATCTAGATACTACTTTTCTTTTATCACTTTAATGGGGTCTACATTTTTAGATGCAGCAGGTGCCTTATATGCAGCTTCACTATTAATGAAGCTAGTTTTCCCATCGTTAACCATTATGGAATTGTCTGTAATTTTTGCGATTATCGTAGCAGCATACACTATTCCTGGAGGCTTATCTGCTGCTATAAAAGTAGATTTAATTCAAGGTGTTTTATTATTAGTAGGTACGTTTATTTTAACCTTCTTAGCGATGAAAAATGGAGGTATGGAGCATTTAAAATCTCTTTTATTAGAAGGCGACTATATGATGAAATTAATTAGACCTATGAACGATTCTTCTGTACCTTGGCTTGGAATGATTGTAGGTATCCCCATACTCGGTTTTTATTTCTGGGGGAATAATCAGGTTTTGGTACAGCGTGTTTTAACTGCAAAGTCTATTGATCATGGTAGAAAAGGTATTTTGTTAGTTGGTTTTTTAACAGTTTCGTTGATCTTCATTATTATATTTCCGGCAGTAATTGGAACAAAATTATTTCCAGATTTACCTAAAAACGATATGATTTATCCGAAATTAGTAATCGAATTAATGCCAATTGGTTTGTTAGGTTTAATGTTGGCGGCAATGGTTGCAGCGTTAACTTCTACGTTAAGTGCGTTGTTAAATTCGGTGGCCACTTTATTTACAATGGATTTTTACACGAAGTTTAAAAAAGAACCATCACAAAAAGAACAAGTATATGTTGGTAAAATAGTATCTGTAATTGTTTTGATATTAGCTGTTTTATGGGTGCCTTTTGTATCTAAATTCGATTCATTACTAAAATACTATCAAGAGATGCTAACTTACATTGCCCCACCAGTTGTAGCTGTTTTCTTTTTAGGTGTTTTCTGGAAAAGAATAAATAAACATGGAGCTTTTTGGGGATTAATGGGAGGTGCTTTTGCTGCGGTTACAACCATTGTTGCTAAAGTAGCTTTCGATTATGAGCTTTTAGGAAATATTCACTTTTTATTAAAAGTTCCCTTCTATTTCGTTTTTAGTGCTATTATAATTGTTGTAGTTAGTTTTTTATCAAAAGCAGATAACGAAGAAGATATAAAAGAACTTATCTGGACTAAAAAGATTTTTCACGAAGAAACCGAAGAATTAAAAGGTGTTCCTTTTTATAAAAACTTTAGAGTTTGGTCTGTAATCTTAATCTTATTCTGCTTTTTAGTCTTGTATATGTATTCTTAATTTAAAAGAACATGTGTTATTTTTAAAATATTATTAGCCAAAAATTGAGATTATAAATTGGCTTACAAAACGATTTTTTACGGATATATTACCTGAGAGATAGCGCTTTAAACATGTTTTTAGCGAAAGGATATATTGATAAACCTATAAAAAAGTAATTGTTAGAATTAGTAATAGAAATATGTTTAAAAAAGAATTAAAATATCTTCTGATTGTATTGTTATTAAATTCCTTTATTTCTTGCGATGATACTCCGAATTTTACGATAAAACCTTTAGCTAAAAATTGGCAATTTAAAAGTACAAAAGATACACTTTGGTTAAAAGCAAATGTACCAAGTTCGGTGCATTCAGATTTAATTAAAAATAAAATTATTGAGGATCCTTTTTATCGTCTAAATGAAAAAAAAATACAGTGGATAGACAAAGAAGATTGGGAATATAAAACTGTTTTTAATGTTGATAAAACTCTCTTTGAAAAAGAGAAAATCGAACTAAATTTTAAAGGATTAGATACTTATGCAAGCATCTATGTAAATGAGTCCTTGATTTTAAAAACCGATAATATGTTTATTGGTTATCAAATAGATTGTAAATCCTATTTAAAGATTGGAGAAAATAAACTTAAAATTATTTTTGATTCACCTATAAAAGAAGGTTTAAAAAAACGAGAAGCTTTAGGTTATGTTTTACCAAATGCTGTAAACGATCAATCAGAAAATGGTAGTTTAGGTAAAAAACAAGTTGCTGTTTTTAGTAGAAAAGCAGGTTATCATTTTGGTTGGGATTGGGGACCAAGACTAGTAACAAGTGGTATTTGGCAAGATGTTGAATTGCTAGCTTGGAATAATGCAACTCTACGAAATGTATATCTAAAAGAACAAAATTTAACTGATAGTCTTGCAACTATAAATGCAAAATTAGAAATAGAAGCTACTAAAGATTTTAACGCAAATATTAAAATCAATATTGATAATAATCAGCAGTTAGAAAAAGAATTTCAACTAAAAAAAGGAATTAATAAAATCGAAATTCCATTTCATATTCATCAGCCAGAATTATGGTGGACAAATGGTTTGGGAAATCAAAAACTCTATAAAATTGGAATTGAATTAAAAGATAATGGCATATTATTAGCGAAAAAATCTCATAAAATAGGATTGAAAACCTTAAAAGTAATTCAGCAAAAAGATAGTGTTGGAGAGCGTTTTTATTTTCAATTAAATGGACATCCTGTTTTTATGAAAGGTGCAAATTACATTCCTCAAGATGTGTTTTTAGACAGAGTTACTACAAAAGATTACGAAAAAGTAATTAAAGATATGGTGGATGCCAATTATAATATGATTCGTGTTTGGGGAGGTGGCATTTACGAAAAAGACATTTTTTACGATTTATGTGACAAATACGGGATTTTAGTTTGGCAAGATTTTATGTTTGCCTGTGCAATGTATCCAGGAGATAAAGATTTTTTAGAAAACGTAAAAAAGGAAGCCATTTACAATGTAAAAAGGTTAAGAAATCATACAAGTATTGCACTTTGGTG
>QGCY01000204.1_pt1 | contig 11025 bp, 9 predicted proteins | sample 4708041 | NCBI WGS metagenome assembly QGCY01 (sample SAMN08941164, study PRJNA450518) | Sediment metagenome, whole genome shotgun sequencing project. | biome: grassland soil; feature: grassland; material: soil; isolation source: soil 14 days enrichment with methanethiol and mixed carbon source ... | reverse complement strand
CCCCCACACTGGCGGCATGCAACCAAACAAGCTTGCCTTGAGGCCTCTTCACCCCGGCCAGCCCCTTTTTCTCCCCCAATCGCAAGGCTATTTCCTTGCCTTTTGATGCTCTGCTTTGCAGCAGAATCAACCATATAGGGGTAAGACATATTGACATTATTTGATATAAGATGCGCATAACGGTTTGTTTTAACGGTTTTATTTCCATCGGTAAAGCGGACGATTATAAAAAAGGCCGCCTACATCAAGGCGACCTTTCTTTGATTTATATTATCAATATAAAGGGATATTATTCTTCGGCGTCGTGATTGTCACGATCATGGCGCTTCCCTTTATACTTATCCTTCATTTTGCCATACATTTCTTTGCGAGACTCTTTCATTTCTTCACGTGTTACCTTGCCATCATTATTGGCATCGGCTTTTTCGAAATGCGCTGTTTGCATAGCCAAAAACTCACTTTTTGACAAAGCGCCATCGCCATCTTTATCAAAAGGATTTTTATGTTCACCTTCCATCGGTGGTTTGCCGTGATCTCCGGCGTGGTCGTCGGCATAGGCCTGAGAGCCAGCCAAAACCAAGCCAAGTGATGCAGCAAGAAGTGTTAAATGTTTCATTTTCTTTTCCTTCATATCAGGTTAAATAACCCTAGTGGTGGGTAGACAAGAAAATAGTGCAACAGCTTAGTGTGGCAAGTTTTTTATAAAAACATCCTAGGATCAACGCTTACAACGCTGCAACATCAAAGAAAATTCGATAACCGCGCTTTCCCTCCGGGCGAACAAAGCCCGACATCAGCATTTTTGAAGGATGCTTTAAAAAAATCTTCAAATTCACATCGTTCTTTTTATCGCGGGAGACTTCATAACTTCGGATCAATGGGTGATTGTCAAAATAACGCTGTGATTCCAAATCCCAACCCGCATCATCAATATGAACCGTCAAAAGGCTATTTACATTATTCAGGTCGTAATCAAATTTCGCCGCAGCACTAAGATCCAAGACCAAACGGGTTTTGTCTTCGTAATCGCCCATGCGCAAATTAACAACATTAAGACCTGCTGTTTCTTTCAAATCAGACTGCAACGTTTGTGCAACCAACGTGCTGAAAGACGGCTTCGGCGGAAGCGCCGGAATAGATACATGGCTAATCTTACGGCGGCCTTCTTCATCTAGACTGGCTAATTGAATATGCTCGCTGGTGGAGGCCGTTAAACGTGGATTTTGTGCCGGCGACGGGATACCGCCCGAGCCTTTGATTTCATTGATACTAGCAACAGCAAAACTTTCGTCCCCATTGTCAGAGACTACTTCCAGTGATAAAGAGCGAAAATTGCTGGAAGCCATAACGTCGGAGCGACGAATATAATCCGTATAAGCTAAATGCCCTCGTGTTTGGTCAGGGCTCACACGTTTTTTCGCGTCAGCATGTTTTTGCTCCGGCGAGCTTAACTTGGCAATTTTGATCCCAGAAAACCCAGAAAACCCTTGTGCAGCGATCAGTTCTTCGGATGAGACCGGCCACTTTAATTGCTGAAGAAAAGAGTTTGAGCTGACAGTCCCTTCTTCATACGAGCAACCTGCAACATAGGGCAAAGCCAACAAGGACAGGCATAAAACCAGTTTTTTGCTCATTGTTCTTATCGTATTTTTATTTGTTTTTACCATGTGTTAACCATGCCGTTTGATATACAGTTTCAACTGTAATTGCTATATTCTTATCTATTGAATATGCCTTAAGGTCACGGCTATGACAAGCAAAGTTTTTGTGTTTATGCACGAAAAAAGTTGCGCATTTTTCTATCTGATAGGTTGCTATCCGCGCCGCAAGTTCATAGTTTAATGGTCATGAGATTTTTTATTGCGCTTAGCTGCTCGTTTTTTTTGGTTATCCTTGACCAGCTCAGCAAATGGTGGGTAACACAATCCCTATTTAACGAAGGGTCTAACCTTTCTTTTCTCTCTTGGTTTTCTGAAACGCCTGCACAAAATGCCTTTAACTCGGTTGACTTGTTCCCTGGATTGAACTTCGTCATGGTTTGGAATTCAGGTATTAGCTTTGGCTTTTTAAATCAAGACAGCGCCCATGGCGCCTTATGGCTCAGCCTTATTACAGGCCTAATTGTTCTTGGTTTTATTGTCTGGCTCTTCCGCGAGAAAAATATATTTATCTCCACGGGGTTAGTGATGATCATCGGCGGGGCACTTGGCAATATTATCGACAGGCTCCGGTTCGGGGCGGTCATTGATTTTATTGATGTTCATATCCATGATTATCACTGGCCAGCATTTAATGTTGCTGATAGCCTTGTTTTTCTGGGCGTTTGCACTTTATTGATTCAAGCCCTGTTTTTTGACCATAACCCAGCGGATAAAACCATTGATGAACCCAACACATAAATTTACCCCAGCCTTTTGGTGCATCGGTTTTTCTCTGTTATTGAGCGCGTGCTCAGTCAGTGGGGTCAGAAAAGAGCTGGGCTTGAACCGAAGTTCCCCCGATGAATTTTTGGTTGTGCGCCGTGCGCCGCTGGAAATCCCTGAACATTTAAAAAGTAGCTTACCAAGCCCTGACCCGGGCAAAGTTAGACCACAGGAAAAAACGCCCCAAGAAACCGCCCGATCCGTCTTATACGGCACAGAGTCAACAAACAATGAACAACAATCCCTTTCTAATGCAGATCAATTGTTTTTAAAAAAAACCGCTCCTGCCAATCCGTATGATGGCGATATTCGTGCCGATATCGATGCCGAGACCAGCAAGCTTTGGGATCGTAATAAACCGGTTGCAGAAAAGCTCTTGAATATTGGCGGTGATGCAGCCTTACCATCTGCTAGTGTGGTTAATGCAAAAGAAGAAGCCGAGCGTTTACGCAAAAACAAAGAAGACGGCCTATCAATCACCGATGGAGAAACACCTTCAATTGAAGAATAAATAAGATGCCACCTGTTTTTAAACCCAGCAAAAAAATACCTGCTCGCCTTATTACGATTGGCGCCCTTTTTCTATTTTGCCTGCTTTGCCTCAGCCTGCTTATCACGGTATTGACCCAAACTGTCGATGATGCCCCTGACTCATCTCAAAAACCCCAAAAAGTTTTTAATGCCGAGCATTATAATATTGATAACGGGCTGGAGCTTGTCGTCATCCCCAATCACCGCGCCGGTGTGGTTACCCATATGGTCTGGTATAAGGTTGGTGCAGCCGACGAAGAAGCTGGCCATTCCGGGATCGCTCATTTTTTAGAGCATTTAATGTTTAAAGGCTCCACCGGTTTTGCCCCGGGTGAGTTTTCAAAGCAAGTCCAACGGCTTGGCGGGCAAGATAATGCCTTTACCACGCAAAATTATACCGCCTACTTCCAATCCGTCAGTGCGGATCAGCTCGAAACCGTCATGCGTATGGAAGCTGGCCGCATGCGTGGGATGAATGTCCCCCCCGGGCCTTTTACTTCTGAGCGGGATGTCATCATGGAAGAGCGCCGTCAGCGAACTGATAATTCCGATGCTGCACGCTTTACCGAACAAATGCGTGCGATGGCTTTTGTTAACCATCCATACGGCACACCAGTGATTGGCTGGATGCATGAGATGGCACAGTTGGAATGGGATAAGGTCAAAGACTTTTACGATCACTGGTACGGCCCTAATAATGCGATTGTCGTCATTTCAGGTGATGTCACGGGCGAGCAAGCCCTACAGTTGGCAACACAGATTTACGGTCCTATCCCCAAAGTTAGCGTGCCTGAGCGCCATTGGCTCAAATCTCCGCCTTTGGATTCACCGATTACCCTGCGTGGCAACAGCATGCAGCAACATCAAACCGATATCAGTATTTTAATCCGGCTGCCTAGCGCCGTGCAAAATCAAAAACTATCCTTGGGGCTTGAGATTGCGAGCGAAATTCTAGGCGGAGGCTCTAGCTCTAGGCTTTACCGCGCCTTAGTGGTCGAACAGAAACTCGCAAGTGCGATTGGTGTTTCTTATGACCCAACCCAGCGCAGTGATGCGGAGTTTTGGATCAACGCCCATGCCGCCCCTGATGTTAACGCTGATCAATTGCTTAACGCTATTTATCAGGAAATCAATCGCTTTATTAGCGATGGCCCCACCGACATCGAAATTGCCGAAGCCAAGCGTAAGCTCAGCGATGCCGCGGTTTTTGCCCGAGACAGTTTAAGCGGACCAGCGATGATTGTCGGCAGATCTTTGGCGGTGGGCTTACCGCTGGAATATGTTGAATATTGGCCTAGCCTGATTGAGCAAACCCATGATGAAACCATCACAGAATCTGCACGATATCTGGATTGGCGCGCAGGATCGCCTTTGCGAAACCCTGCTGTGATTGGCATTTTCGAGCCTTCCCCAACGCAAGGAGAACAACCATGAAATATCTCTATGCGCTGATCGCTCTTTTTCTAACGCTTGGCGTTACGCCTGCTCAAGCCGAACTTTTAAAGGTTCAGTCAGTTACCAGCCCTTCGGGCATTCAAGCATGGTTGATCGAAGATCACTCTGTGCCGGTGATTGCAATCCAGTTTGCGTTTGATGCGGCTGGCAGCGCCCAAGACACCGCCAAAACCCAAGGCCTTGCACAGCTCATGAGCAATACAATGGATGAAGGTGCCGGAGATTTGGATGCTCAAGCCTTTCAAAAACAGCTAGACGATCATTCGATCACCCTACGCTTTCGCGCTGACCGTGATCATTTCTATGGCAGTTTGAAAACGCTTAGCCGTTATAAAGACAAAGCGTTTGACTTAACGCGTCTGGCCCTGACACAGCCGCGCTTTGACCCCGATGCGCTTGAGCGTATGGTCAAAGCAAATCAAAGCCGTATTCAATCCGCCCGCGGTCAAGGGGAATGGATGGGTGCGCGCTTATTAAATGACAGCATGTATCCGGGACATCCTTATCGTTTTAATAGCGGCGGAACACTCAGCACACTGGCCGCCCTAACGCCCAAGCAATTACGTACCTATCATCAAAAAGCCTTGGCACGGGATAATTTGCGCATTGCCGTAACGGGTGATATCTCAGCCCGGAAGTTAGCGCCATTACTGGATACTATTTTCAAGGAACTGCCCGCCCACGCTGATTTAGCCAGTGTACCCGACATTGCGCTGGATCACGATGAAGGGTCGGTCAGCCTTTATAAACAAGACACTCCACAAAGTTTTATTTATGCTTATCAGAGTGCCTTTAAGAAAACCGATCCGAAAGACGCCGCTTACCAGGTTTTAAATTTTGTCTTGGGCTCCTCAGGGTTTGGATCACGCCTCACAAAAACATTGCGCGAAGATCGCGGCCTGACATACGGTATTTATAGTTATTTCGATCATAAAGATCATAGCAATGCGCTGATTGTTTCGACCTCTACCAAGGCCGAGAGCACAGCCGAGGCCATTCAACTTATTCGCAATGAATGGAAAAAACTAGCGAAAAAGCCGATCACCGAAGAAGAGCTCAGCGATGCCAAGGCCTACCTAACCGGATCCATGCCACTGGCTTTGACATCCAGCGATGCCATTGCCAGTTTATTATTGTCTCTCCAGCTGGAAGGGCTACCCGCCACGTATCTGGAGCAACGAAGCAATGAAATTAAAGCCCTAAACCTTGCGGACATAACCGATGCGGCTAAACGCCTTTTAAAACCGGATGCTTTATCCTTTGTGGTTGTGGGCTCCGCCAAGGGTATGAAAGTTGACCATGAAATAAAAGAGCTCCCCAATGTTGAATAACCCTGCTTTGAACCAGCTTCCCATATGGAAAGCCTTACAAGCACATCAAACAGACATAAATGCTGTTCATATGCGGGACCTATTTGATCAAGCCCCTGAGCGTTTTGAACGCTTTCACCTTGATCTAGATGGATTGCTTCTGGATTATTCCAAACATCGCATTACTGAGAAGACCCTCTCCTTGCTCCGCACTTTATGCGAAGAAGTTAAACTGGATAAAGCACGTGATGCTCTGTTTGCTGGAAAACCCGTTAATCATACCGAAGGGCGCGCAGCCCTTCATATGGCCCTGCGCGGGAGTTGTGATTCATCCCTCACGGTTGAGGGAGAGAATGTCAGCCATTTCGTTGAAACATTGCAAGCTCAGATCAAATCAATTTCTGATCAATTACGTGACGACCCTGACATTACCGATGTTATTCATATTGGTGTTGGGGGCTCAGACTTAGGCCCACGATTGGTCTGTCAGGCGCTCAGCGCTTTTCACAATGGGCCACGTATACACTTTCTATCCAATATTGATGGGCAATCAGCCAGCGCTTTGCTGGCGCAACTTAACCCAGAGCATTGTGCCGTTTTGATTGCGTCTAAAACATTTACCACGCTTGAGACCATGCAAAATGCCGATTTTGTGAAAGATTGGTTATACCAATCTTTACCCAAGAACACCGCATCACAACGATTATTTGCAATGACATCGGCCGATCAAAAAGCCACGGATTACGGCGTTCAAGCCCATCATATCTTACCCATGCGTGACTGGATTGGCGGGCGCTTTAGTGTCTGGTCTTCCATAGGACTTCCGATCGCGATTGCCTTTGGTTTTGACGTTTTTAAAGCTTTTTTAGACGGCGCAGAAACCGTTGATCAGCATTTTATCGATGCGCCCTTTGATCAAAATATGCCGATAATCATGGCTCTGCTTGGCGTTTGGTATCGAAACTTTTGGGATTTTAGATCTCACAGCATTTTACCCTATGCCGATAGTCTGGGCTTGCTCGCCGATTATATGCAGCAACTAGATATGGAATCCAATGGGAAGGCTGCACCCTACCCTACCAGCCCGGTTATTTTTGGTGGTGCAGGCACCGGAGTTCAACATGCATTTATGCAATCGCTTCATCAAGGTGGGGACATTATTCCCTGCGATTTTATTATCGCGGCAACCAACCCACATAGTCCTTCAGGGTTTCAAGAAGCACTTAACGCCAATGCGCTGGCGCAAGCTCAGGCTTTGATGCACGGCCGAGATAATTCTGATGACGCCAACCGACATTTTGAAGGAAACCGTCCCAGCAGTTGTTTGGTCTTGCCCCAGCTAGATGGCTATTATATGGGCATGTTACTGGCGTTGTATGAACATAAGATCTTTGTGCAAGGTCATTTATGGGGCATTAATAGTTTTGACCAATTTGGTGTTGAGCTTGGGAAAACACTGGCCAAGACCATTACCCCTTCTCTTACAGGGGCGTCGAGCGACCATGAGGGTTTTGATAGCTCTACAGCCGGATTAATCCGTGCTATTACCCCTAAAAAATGATAGAATTGTGCTTAACATCTAGGAATAAGAATAATAATGTCAGACTCTCAGCGCGTGCCAATGTCCCAGACCGAGCTAAATCAGGTCATTAAAAAACATCAAATGTTTTTATCCGGGATCGTCGGCGGCGCAAGAGCCCATATCAATCACCGTGATTTATCCCGCCTTGATCTCTCTTCTTGTGATTTTTCTCAGGCTGATTTTACCGGCAGCGCCTTTGTGGAAGCAAACCTATCCAATAGCAATTTTACCAATTGCGTCTTTTTTGCCTGTGACTTTCAAAATGCTGATATTTCTCGATCGATTTTATCGCGCACCGATTTACGCGGCACTAATCTTTCCGGCGCAAACTTAAGTGGCTGCGTCTTGCATGATGCAGATATGCGTGAAGGCAAAATTATGAGCCGTGGCTCCGATGGTTCTTTGCAAGATAGTGCTTTTTCCAGTAATAACGGTCGCACAACCCTCAACGGCGCTAAGCTGGTTAAAGCCGATTTATCGGGATTACGCGCACAAAATGCCAATTTTGTAGATGCGGATCTGAGTGGCATTAAAATGCCGAATGCCGATATGAGCGGTGCCAGCTTTGAAGGCGCTAATTTACGTGATAGCGATCTAACCGGCGCGAACCTTTCCAATGCCTCGATGAAATCTTCTATTCTGGCCGGAACGCTAATCGGGCACGGGCAAAAATTCGGCCTAGACCTAGAAGGTGCTATAGGCGAAGGCGACATGGGAAAACGTCCTGATTCCATGGATAAAAGCCTCGTCGAGATGATGCAAGAGCATAACAAATGGATTAAAACTGCAGGACGTGAAGGTGCACAGCTGGATCTGAGTGACTTTGATATGCGTAATGTAAAAGACCTAAGACGCTTTCCTTTTACCGCCGTACGCGCAACCGGCACCATTTTTCTCGGCCAGAATTTGGAAGGCGCTAAAATGCAAAGCGCGGCCTTTGACCGATCCGATTTTAGAGACTGTAAGATGGCTGGCGCTGACTTGCGTGCCTCCAGCTTTCGCGAGGCTCTTCTTACCCGCGCCGATCTTAGTGAGGCAGACCTCTCTCCACTAAGCTTCAACACTTCAAAAGGTGTGCGTCGCCAGCTTTGCGATCTCAGCGGTGCTGATTTGCGTTATGTCGATTTTTCCAATGCTAACTTACAATATTGTAATTTAACCGGCGCTAACTTAGCTCATGCAAAACTGCGCGGCACCGATTTGAGCCATGCAGACCTATCCGATGCCAATATAAAGGGCGCGGTCATGGATGATGTCAAACTGGACGAAGCCATATTAAATGTGCGTAAATAACCTTTAACGCCGTCTCTCACCTCGATTCAAAAGGGTAATAGGCTATAAGGTTATAACTATGCGTATCCGCCATCTACCAGAAACGCTGATCAATCAAATCGCCGCCGGTGAGGTGCTGGAGCGCCCTGCTGCTGCGGTTAAAGAGATGGTTGAAAACGCCATTGATGCGCAATCAAGTCAGATCGAAGTCCGCATCGAAAACGGCGGCAAATCCTTCATTATGATCACAGATAACGGTCGCGGCATGTCACGCGATGACCTGAGCGCCGCTTTGGATCGTCATGCGACCTCCAAACTCCCCGATGATGACTTGTTGAATATTGGGTATTTGGGTTTTAGAGGTGAAGCTTTGGCTTCCATCGGGGCGGTTGCCCGTATGCAGATTTCTTCCCGTGAACGCGGCGCGGATGAGGCATGGTCTATTTTCATTGAAGGTGGCCGCAAAGAAGACGCAGAGCCATCGTCTTTGCCTGAAGGCACCAAGATTGAGGTACGCGATTTATTTTATGCAACGCCTGCCCGACTTAAATTTCAAAAATCGGCGCGTGCGGAATATCTCGCCGTCAAAGATGTGATGCTGCGCTTGGCGATGGCTTGTCCGCATGTGGCCTTTGCCTTGGTACATGATGGTAAGAAGGTCTTTGATTACCCGGTTGCCGACGACGCACAAAGCAGGCTTGATGAAATATTGGGTAATGAGTTTGGGCATAATGCAATGTCGATCGAAGCGGAGCGTGAAGGCATTCTATTACGCGGCCATGCCGGTCTACCAACCTATCACCGCAGCAATTCCATGCATCAATATCTATTCGTTAATGGTCGCCCTGTGCGTGACAAGCTTCTGCATGGATGCGTGCGCGCGGCCTATTCCGATGTGTTGGCCCGTGATCGTCATCCGGTATTGGCACTGTTTTTAACCTTGCCACCTGAACAAGTTGATGTGAATGTTCACCCGGCCAAGACCGAAGTACGTTTTCAAGACCCGGGTTTGGTACGTGGATTGATTATCAGCGCCCTGAAGCACGCTATTCACGATCATGGCTTTGCGGTGACCTCTACGGTTTCGCATGCAGCTTTGGATCGGCTGGCGCGACCACAAAACTATGGTGCCCCTGCGATGGCTTTGCCAATGCATACAGGTCGCCATATGAGCGGAGGCCATGCGTATTCAATGCAAATGCCGGCCACCAACACCATCCCCGAAGATAAGCGCGGCATGGCCGAGGATTTTTATACCTCCTACACGCCGCAAATGGGTTGGGATAGTGAAATTGAGCCCTCAGCCCGTGCGGACATGCAAACCGAAGACCCTCAAGCTTTGCTCGACAATCCTGAGCATTTTCCTTTGGGGGCGGCGCGTGCACAATTGCATGAAAATTATATTATTGCCCAGACCCCCAATGGCATGGTCGTCGTGGATCAACATGCCGCACATGAGCGCTTGGTCTATGAGAAATTCAAAAAGCAAATGCAAAGAGACGGCATTATCAAACAAGGGATGCTTACCCCCGAAATTATCGAATTGGAAGAATCTGAATGTATTCGCCTGTTAGAGCACCAAGATACGTTTGAGCAAGTCGGCCTTGAGATTGATGCGTTTGGCAGTGACGCAATTGCGGTACACGCCATTCCCGTTTTGCTGGGTGATAAGCCCAAGTTAAAAGCGTTAATGGAAAAGCTGGCCCATGAAGTCACCGAAAGTGGTACAGCACAAGGCGTTGAAGAGCGATTAAACCAGATTTTATCTACGATGGCATGTCATGGCTCCATTCGATCCGGGCGACGCATGAATACGCATGAGATGAATGCTTTATTGCGCGACATGGAAAAAACACCACTTTCCGGCCAATGCAACCATGGTCGCCCAACCTATGTCACGCTATCTTTAAGCGAGATCGAAACCTTATTTGGTCGGAAATAAGGTTTATTATCAATATCTTCATTTATATTTCTTGACTTAAATTTTGGTATTATGTAAATTATTGACAGATTGAAATCACATTAAATGGATCATCACATATGTCAGACCAAGAAAATGAAGACTTCAAAAAACTCATTATGGGTGCCTTTGCGCCGGGGGCGACTTCGTTTCCGCTGATACTGCCCAACCGTGAAGATATCTCTGAACAATCTATAGGCCCGGAGCGTACAAAAAACATCATCGCTATTTATGAAGGCTCTCACGAAAATCAATGTGTTATGCAATTTTCTGGTGATCCTGAGAATACAAACGTATGGCCACCGATACCTGAGAAGATGGTTGTCGTTGCCTTGAGTGTGGAAGAAACGGTTGAGCGATTACAGCGGCTGCATCCAAGTTTAAACTTATCTATTTTCAATGATTTTCAAACAGGGAAACCCACTGCTGTTTCTTCTGATTTTGTTACCAACATTGATCAGGTTCCTTTAGACCAAGCTGTTTCCGATATGC
>QGCY01000203.1_pt1 | contig 11027 bp, 12 predicted proteins | sample 4708041 | NCBI WGS metagenome assembly QGCY01 (sample SAMN08941164, study PRJNA450518) | Sediment metagenome, whole genome shotgun sequencing project. | biome: grassland soil; feature: grassland; material: soil; isolation source: soil 14 days enrichment with methanethiol and mixed carbon source ... | reverse complement strand
TACCGGTTCTAATTGATAAGCCACAATACCAGCCCATTTTTCTGGAATTTTGTACCATTTTACATTCGGTATTTTTTCTACCTTTTCTTTCTGAATGTTATAAATCACCAAAGTATCTTTCGGAAAATCTTTCTTTTTGGTCTTTTTACGCTTCAATTCAATAATACTGTCTTTAGACGCATTCACCGAAAAAACCACGAATTTAGAATCGTAGGTGAAATCTCCTCCTTTTGTACGAGGATATTCCATAATAGCATTGCCCTTAGTACTTTTTAAGTATAGGGTTTGGTCTTTTTCGTCTTGGGCTAAGCCGTATAAAACATAATCCCCAGAATTGGATATGCTTGCATTTTTAATCTGATTCCATAATGCTTTATCTTCATGTTGCATTACTTTTTTTTGCGCTTGCAAAGAAATTGCGACGCAAAACAATAGAAAAGTGGACAAAGTTTTCATAAGTGTACTAGTTTGAATTTGAATTGATATACCTAAAGTTCTTTTGTGTTGAACTTGTCTGAATTTATATGATGTATTTAGGGTTAAAAAAGGGAATGTTAGTAAAACAATGACCTCTGTTGCTTAAGTTGCAAGGGTTCAGTATATGAACCCTTGTAAAGCACTGTTTACAGCTAAATTGTAGTTGTAAACGTTTTCTGAATAAAGGGGGGTTTGTATTCACTATAGGCTTACCTTAAGTGATAAATGCGCAAGTAATTAAAAAAAAGAGGTATACTATTTTTTGCATAAGTTTGTTCGTTTGTTTGATTTGAATTTTGTCCTAAATTAAGAAGATTTTAACGAATTGATTGCAAAAAGCCAATACTGTTATCAATTTTAACGCATTTTAAAGAATACTTTAACATTATACCACCCACATTACCTATTTTATTTTTTGGCGAGTGCAATCCCTAAGAATATAATTGAAATGATTTACATCGTTTTGATTAAATTGTTAAATGCCTGTAATAGCAACTACATCATCCGTTTTAAAGGTATTCGAATTTATATATTGAATCTCTAGGGCAGTTTCGGGTTATTGCACAACATTTCCTTTTTTTAAATACAACTAAGTTGCATTATATTTGTGTTATGGGAGTAATAAGAAAAACGAAATCTGTAGCCGCTATTTTAGCTGAGTTTGAGAAATTAAAAGGCTCAGGGGCTATTTCAGTGATAGATTTGATTGCTATGCTCGGCACAACGTTTAACAAGACCACTATTTATCGTGTTTTAGATAAATTGGAAGAAGATGGTTTGTTGCATTCCTTTTTAGGAAAAAACGGATTAAAATGGTATGCCAAATGCAGTGGCTGTACTTCTACTGCACATCATGATTTGCATCCGCATTTTCAGTGTTTAGATTGTGGTAAAGTAGATTGTATACCTACTACTGTAAGTATCCCAAGTTTGCCCAACAGAAAAGTAGACACCACCCAGATATTGATACAAGGTACATGCCAAGATTGCCTTTAGAAATACTACTTTAAAAGGAATTTTTCTGAACAAATTCTAAAAACTTTGGTTTGTACTGCTCAGAAACTGTAATACGTTTTTTGTTGATAATAATTTGGCTGCGTTCTATTTCTTCTATGTTTTTTAAAGACACAATATAAGAACGATGTACACGCATAAATTGAGCACTAGGCAATTCTTGCTCTAAAGTTTTTAAGCTCATTAAAGTTAAAATGGCTTTAGGGTTGTCTTTTAACCAGATTTTAATATAATCTTTTAAGCCCTCAAAATACAGTACATCCGCTAATTTTATACGCAATTGTTTGTATTCTGATTTTACAAAAAGGAATTCCTTTTCTTCAGACACTACTTGTTGTGCTTTGCCTTTTATCAACTCGAACCATGTATTGGCTTTGTTGGCAGCCGCTAAAAACTCAGCATAATCAAAAGGCTTTAACAAGTAATCTAAGGCCTCTACTTTAAAACCTTCTAGTGCATATTCATCAAAAGCAGTGGTAAAAATAACACGTGTTTCTTTGGGCAGCATTCTAGAAAACTCAATACCGGTTAAATCTGGCATTTGTATGTCTAAAAACAACAAATCTACAGGATGTTCTTTAAGATACTGAAGGGCTTCTATAGCACTACTACACTTGTTTTTTAGCTCTAAAAAAGGTGTTTTTTCTACATAACTCTCTACTAAATTAAGCGCCATAGGTTCATCATCTACTACAACACAAGATATTTTAATCTGACTCATGGTTTATTGGGTTTCAATTTCTAAATTTACAATAAAACGATCTGAAATGACTTCCGTTTGAAATAGATATTGTTCTGGATATAATAATTCTAGCCTTTTTTCTAAATTCTTAAGTCCTATACCAGAACCACTTTTATCGTTAGCTCTTTTTGGAAAATTTGTGTTTTCTATGGTAAACGATACGGTTTTGTGGGTACTAGTCATATTGATGTTAATCGTGCTTTCTTTGCTAGCAGAAACCCCATGTTTAAAAGCATTTTCTATTAAAGAAATAAATAATAAAGGTGCAATTTGAATGCCTGTTTCTGCATTCGGAAAATTATAATCTACCTTGGTCTTATCAGATACTCTAAGCTTCATTAATTCAATGTACTTTGTCATAAAATCAATCTCTTTGGTTAGGCCAATCGATTCTTCATTGGTTTCGTACAAAAGATAACGCATTAATTTACTTAAACTATGTATGGATGTTTTAGCCTTATTAGGTGAAAGATCTACCATAGCATAAATATTATTTAAAGCATTAAAAAAGAAATGGGGTTGCAATTGATAATGCAAATGCTGTAATTCTGATTGCAATTTAAAATTAAGGGCTTCTTTGCGTTCTGCCTCTGTTTTTACCCAACGTTTGGTGGTTTTAACAGCAATAGAAAATAACAAAGGCGCCATATAAGATACCATTTGTATGTAAATAAACATTTTAAACGGAGGCCCAGAATTGGTACTATTGTTAGGTCTATTTTTAGCGATATCTAGAAAAAAAGTATCTTCTATGGTTTCTTTTAAATAGATAAACCCTCCAATACAAATTATGTTAATAAGCACAAACCATAAGGTTTTTTTATTGAACAGATAGGTGTCTATCCATAAAAAATAGTTCAAATAAAAGAGCATTGCCGAAAACAATAAAGGAATCCAGAAATGAATGATTACTCTGTTTAAATCTTGTTCTTGTCCGTAAGACAATAAATAAGGCATACTAAACAGCACAAACCAAACCAGAATGTGCGAGAGTAAGGTGATGTTTTTATTTTTAATCATATTGTTTTATGCTAATGCTTTATTAAAATGATGTCTTATTTTTTAATGAGAATTCATCAGTTCATCTAATTTTATTCTCGATATAAATTTTACTGATTTCAGCTTTAAACTCTACTTGAATAGACAAAATTTTAAACTATCGTATAAATATAAAACAAATCCTTTTTTATGATATAAAGAATAGATGTTTTGAATGATTTACTATATCAATAAGGTTATTTTATAGATGGCAAATGGAAGTGTTTTGTAATGCATTACAAATTATAAAAAAAATAGAAAGCACCTAATAATTTATTAACTTAAAATATTATCTTTTAAAAAAAAATAAGAAATTAGTTAAGATTATTTTTATTATCATATTGCCAAACTTTTAATTCACTAGTAAATTTTTCTAATTCTGGCAGATAACTTTGATAAATACATAAATAGAAATAAGCCACTTTATTTTTATAATCTTTGCTGTTTACAAAATAATCAACAGCTTCATTGTTAATATTAAATTTAACGTATTCTTTAAACCAAGGATAATTATCGCTCCAGAATAATAAATTTTTACTTACATTAGTTTCCACAATTTGTGTAGATGCTTTAATGTTAAGGCTTGCTCTATCATAAATACGTATTATATTTATAGCACTACTATCTTCTAAATTGAGGTTTTTTAATTGTTGAATACCTGTCTTATCAAATTCATAAAAAATAAATCCTGTAGCCAAATTTTCTAATCCTTGTCCTATATCTTTTACTGTTGCAGAATCATTTAAAACTTTTCTATATAGGTATTCAATATCCTTATATTCAGAAATTAACTCATTTGCAATTTTTATATTGTTTTTAATATCTGTATCAATTCTAGTATAAATATTCTTTATATTTTTATCTATCTTTTGTTTTTCATTGTAGTTATTTGCTTGAATAGCCAATAGAACTCCAATAGTTACCAAAATTATTTCGCCTAAAGCATAAAGAAGATATTTGCTAAATTTATTTTCTGACAACATATTCTGTCTTATTTTTCTGAATATTTTTATCATAGTTTTTTTAGTATTGAAATACTAGGAATAAGCTAAAAATCTAAAGTTATGTTTTAATTACTCTTTTTTATATTTTGTATGTTCTATTTTTTTTTCTTCTAAAATCGCATAAAATTTTCGTGGCGAGATTTTTAAATCTTTAGTTATTTCGCTCACTTTTTTCTTTCCTTTTTTATACAGCTTTAAATTCTCGTTTACTTTTTTGTTAAAATAATGCTTTTCGAGTTTCTCAACGATTTGTAATTCAGTGAGATTTGAGTCATTCTTATATTTTTCAATTTCCAATTTAATGTCTTTCAAATTACTCATAAGTCTTATTTTTAACGGTTTTGCTCAATAAAAGGCAACGTGTTTATATATGGTTTGTTGCGTGGTTTAAGCAATAAAGTTAGTAAATAAACACGAACCAAGAAAATCCAATAGGATTTTCGTAAGTAGGCTTTTACTCGCATTTTTTTTTACACGGTGTTGACTAACGTTGTTTATCTATAAAACATATTTATAAAAATCAACCTTTTTGTGAAATAGTCATTAATGTCAATATCATTTTTCAATATATAATAAGACATCCAAAAAGGAGGAATTGGATCTGCTCTTATTGTAATATTTTCTAAATAATATTCGACGAATTTTGATTTATTAGGGATTTCTTCCAAAGCTTTTAGATAAATACTATTAAAATTAATTTGAACGTCTCCTTTCTGATTTTCCACAAGTTTTAATGTTTTCCACTTTTTGCTATTATAAGGATAACCTTTACTTGAATGAATAACTTTTCCTTTTGGATTTAAACATTTGTATTTTGTTATATATTTTGACTTATCCATTCTACTTTTTTTCCCAGCTGAAAGTTCTCTTTCTTTAACCCAAGTAGAATCAGGTACACAATAAATATGCATTTTTAATTTACTTTCTGGAAATATTTCATTTTCCAGAATAGAATAGTTATACTTTAAAATATCCTTTAAAAATGCCTTGTAAGCATTTTCAGTTTTTAGGTTTGGGTATTCATTTTTTAATGTTTTTGTTTCAAAATCTTCAATCAGAGAATTCAGAGTTTCAACATTTTCTTTTCCTAATGTTTTCTCAAATTCAATTTGCTGAGAGTAAATAGAAAGAGAAATCATTGTAAATAAAATAAATATTACTTTTTTCATTTTCATAGCTTTTATGTTATTTAATTATTAGAAGTTAAAAATAATAATTAGTTACATTTTTAATGTTTTTTTTTATACAATGCTGTAGCCACAGTTTTCTATCCGATTATTTTTTTCATTATCCATTCTAAGGGTCCATTTTCTCTACTTTTCAGCCAATAAGTTGCAAACAATACACATAATAAACTAAAAGCTAAAGCATATGCTACTGAAAATTCTATTGGATAATTCCCCATTTTTTCAGGGTTAATGGTTTCAATAATTCCCATACCAATAATTACGTGTGCCACATAAAAAGTTAAAGCCAATTGTCCAGTTTTATTTAGAGCCAAAAGTAATTTGTTTGTTGATAATCTTTTTCCGATTATGATACAGGCTGATATTATTGAAATGGAAATTGCAATACCATTAAACATATAAATTGGTAATGGTGGCATTGGGTTTGTGCCAATAATTTCTGATAATTCACTTGTTATTTGTTTGTTTCCTTCTGATAAGAACAAAATTAACAAGTGTGATAAAATTTGAATTACAGTAAAAGCAATTGAACTAATCCAAAATGCTTTTTTGATAAATTGGTCGCTTTTCAAGTCCTGTTTGCCAAACCAGAAACCAAAAAGCATAAAAGCAGTCCAAGGAATTACTGGGTGAAAACCATTGAAAAATAGATTTCTAAAGAATCCATTAAATGTCCAAAAATCTAAATAATTTAAAGTGTTAAAATTCCAACCTGTTTCATAATTCCAAAAGCCAATTAATAATGGGAAAAGCAGTATTAATGCAATTGCCAAAATTAAAATAGTTTTTTCATTGCTTTTCAATAAAAGTAAAATAACAAGCATATAAATTCCATAAAAATGCAAAATATCTGCTGGCCAAATAACAATATATGAAAGACCAACAATGAAAAGAAACAATGCCCTTTTTGCAATTCTTATTTTTGCAGTTTTTAATTTTTGACTGTCTTTATTATTCAATGCAGAATTTGTCATTAAAGCAAGTCCAACGCCTGCTAAAACTACAAAAGTTGCTGCTGCCTTTCCATCAAATACACTCGCAAATGATTTTACCCAACTCAATCCTTTATCGCCAAGTACAACTTTAAAATTAACGATTATCATTCCGATAACGGCTAATGCTCTCGCTATATCAATTCCGATTATTCTTTCTTTCACGGTTTTTCTTAAATTGGCTTACGTTTTAGTATATGAAAAGTAGTAGGATAAAAAAAGGCAATTAATTTCAATTTAGCAATAAAGATAGCAGAAAAGCACAAACTTTGTAGTTTGCACTTAACTGCTATTTTTTATATACGTGGTTGTGGTTTGTATTTAGTTAAATTAATACCAAAAGTCTGCTTTTTTAACTTTGAAAACTTTACTTTCTTTACTTTTTGATTTTTCTAAAACAATAAAAAAATTGATGTTTTTACCGCTCCCAAATTCACCAAATCTTTTAAATAATAATTCTTCGGAAATGATATTAATATTTGAAGAATTAATTGTTTTCTGTTTTTTCTCTATCTTAAAAAAAATACTTGTTTTCTCTTTGCAAAAAACAAAATACTTTTCTTTGTCATATTCTTCTACATTAAAACAATTAGAAGGTTTACCTGTATAAAGAACATAAACTGTTTCTTCTGCCTTTTTAGAGTTTAGAAAAATAACAACTCCAGATAATAGAATTATGAATATCCCTATTAAATATTTATTTTTTTTAATCACAATTTGTGTCATTATTTCTAGATATTAATTTTATAGCAAGTAAATCATCTTTCTGTACATCTGTTAATTCAAAAACTCCTTGTGATGCTAATATTTTGTAATCTTCAAAATTTGAAAATATTGATGAATCATAATTTTGTAAAACAATAGCCATTCTCTCTATAAAATTATCTTCCATTATATTATGGTGTATAGGTCCTGAATAACCTGTATCCTTTAAATATTTTATATATAGTTCATTGAAACTTGAGTTATAATCATTATAGTGTTTATCTAAAAATGCATGTGAAATTTCATGGATTAAAATTGCAGCAACTTCAATTGATGATAAAGTATTCATTAAATTTTGATTTATTAGAATAGTGAAATTACCATTTCCATCAGGGACTGTTTTACCTCCTTTATTACTTGGTAAATCTGTTGACATTTCGAAAGTTAAATCTCTACCACCAATATTTCCAACCCCAAACTCTATAAACAAATCTATAATCATATTATGAAAATTAGAAATACCACTTGACAGTAATTTATTGTAAGCACAATCCGCTTTCCCAGTAAGTTCATTAATAATTTGGTCATCAATAAGTACGCATTCACCAATACCATTATCATAAATATAACCAATTCCGCAATCAATGGCTTCAACAGATATTTCAATTTGGCAAGGAGATTCGTCTTTATTTAGATCGTTTTTACTTTTATTTGAATTACAATCTGAATATATATTATTGCCGCTTGTATTTTTATATTTGCCAGGAGTATTACCACCTCCTCCTCCATTTACATCGGGTAACCAATAAGAGTTACATTGTTGTTCCATTGAAATGTTATTTAAAGTAGAACCAGTATATACCCAAATATCATCACTACCACTAATACTAAAAACCGTATAATGATCTGTATAGTGATAAGTAGTAACTGTATTACATTCTTCTTGAACTCTATATTCTAAGCCTTTCTTTTTAAACTCTTTATTAAAAAAAAGTTTTCCATCCTTTTTATCATTAATAACTTTTTTCGCAAAAACCATATCACCCTCTTTATCTATAATATGGATAAACCCAGTGAAATTAGAATTACTATTACTTTCAGTTTTTGGATTATAGGAAGTTTTTTTGCTTTTTACTTTATATGTTTTAGAAATATAGAAATTAAAGTTTTCATTTTTGTCTTGAGTAAGAAAAACAGAATAAGTTAGGGAATAATTTTCTTTTTTTTCCATCTTAATATTATTTGGATTAAAAGAAGCTGTATAGATTATAGGGAATTCATAGTAATACGTTTCTAACTCTTCATGATATTTTTAGTTTGATTATTCCAATTAACTTCAAATTTATAAGGAATTATTTTTTTAAAATCGCTAGGATTAAATTGAGATTGTAATTTTGATAATAAATTGCTTTCAAATGAAATTGTTTCTTCTTTTTCACAGTTCCAAAGCAATAAGGAAATTCCAAAGAATAGAATTCCAATTTTTAAAAGTTTAGTTAATTTGTTTTTGTTCTTTTTCATAATTGTTTAAATTTAAGATTAATAATTCATTTTTAATTTAATAAGTTACAATTTTTTGGTTTCATTCAGCCGTTTGAGTGAGATATAAACCACAACTAGCGGCCACACCCACTTTTTTCTAAACTTTTTCAGTTTCACAATTTTACAAAAAACAAATCTAGCGCTTCGTTTCTATTTTTGTTTATTTCTTTGGCCAGCTTACCAAGGTCTCGTATAACCGTCAGTTAAGGGTTAAATTAGCGATTATTTTCGGTATAGCACTGACCTTAGTAATTCCGAGTGGATTCGAACGTAGTCGTATCCGCCGTAATTGCGATTATACATTGTTGGGCTTAGTTAATTCCTTCTTTATTCAATCTTTTTACTTTCTCTCGTTGCTGTTCTAAAGTTTCAACGCCAAATTCAATGCGTTCGTCATCAGAGACTTTTGTTGTGTCAATTTCCCCTAATCTCCAAGGTTTATCAATTCCATGTTTTTGATATTGTGTTCCGTAAATTTGAGGTTTACCAATACTTAATAAATACCTATCTGTAATTGCAGCAAACAACCATTTGTTTCTGGTCGAATCCAATTCGATAGACTTTTTTATGAAATTAAGTGCTTTTAAATAGTCAGTTGAATCTCTTCCATGCTGAAAAATCAATGCAGCATTGTAAACGTCGTTCGAAGTTTTGAGTTTTTTTTCACTTTCTAAAACTATTACTTTTTCTCTTCTTAAACTATCCTTTACATAAATCAACTTAGGATCTAATTCAGAGTTCTTTCTTTCATTTTGATCAGCATCAGTCAATTCAATTAATTCAACATTATCTATAGCAATCTCTTTTTTCCTTTTTTTACAAGAAACTAGAATTAGAAATGCTAATATTAATATGTAATTTGTCTTTTTCATAATTAAGCCCAACCAGCAGCCACACCCACTTTTTTTAAACTTTTTCAGTTTAACAATTTTACAAAAAACAAATCTAGCGCTTCGTTTTTATTTTTGTTTATTTCTTTGGCCAGCTTAACAACGTTGTAGTGTAAGGAAAGTTGCGTGGTTTAAGCAACTAATTTAGTAAATAATTACTGACAATGAAAATCCGCGAGGATTTTCGTAAGTAAGCAAAAAGCTAACAATTAATTTTGTACGGTGTTGGGCAACCTTTTTATTTCTTTTTTAAGTCAAAACCTAAATTCAGTTGTAACATTATTGGAAAAAATCCACCATTCCCATTTGTGTCAAAATAATAATGAGGTCCTATGTCAAATAATAAGTGAAAATTCTTTCCATATTTTCTCTGTATTCCCCAAGTTGGACCAATTGCAAAGTCAAAATTTGAGCTTCTTATAAAATTACTTTCAATTGTATTTCCTCTAGTTAAAAATCTGAAAGAAATAAAATTTCCAGAATTATTTTCTGTATTTAAGTTTTTAGCTTTTCTTTTTTCTAAATTATAAAATCTCTTATACTGTAAATCTAAAAATGGATTAAAACTGTATAGAAATTCATTGTTTGGTGAAGCAGAAATTTTATCATAAGGAGCTCCATAACCAATTCCTAAACCTGCAGAAAATGTTCCTTTTTTTGAAACTGGCATTTCTAATTCAATTGCAGGATTTAAAAAATTAACTCGCCAAACTTTTTCAGTTTTAGTGTCTATTTTTTCTTGCGCATAATTCAGAGTTGTTAAAATTCCAAATACTATTATTAGTAAGTTCTTTTTCATTTTTTCTTTATATTATTGATTTTCGTGATTTTCGTTTTTTAATGTTGCCCAACGGCTCTGTATAAGCCTTGTTGCGTTGCTCTCAAGGTAAAAGTAAGCAAAATATTACTGACTAGAAAGTCCGCGAGGACTTTCGCAAGTAAGCAATTAGCTAGCAATAAGGTTTATACTTTGTTAGGCAACGTTTTTACTCCATATTTCTACTCAATAAAATATAAACTCTACTTATAATCATTAATAGTGTTAGTATAAAATGACCTAATAAAAAGTAATTAATTCCAATAAATACTTTTTTTAAAAAGTAAGCATAATTGAAATCTGTAATATTAGGTAAATCTACATTTAATAAAAGTAGAAATATTATTATGGTTAAGGCTACAATTATTGAATATGAAATATTTGAATTAATTTCTTTTGCAAAAATTCTTTTATTTCTTAAATCTCTTTTTGTTGTATCGAAAATCCCTAACTCTCCTTTTTCTGCTTTTATTTCCTCTTGTTCAATTGCAATTAAAATTTTATCTACTTGTGTGTAAATTATAGCTAAGAGATTGAATAAAAAACCTCCAAAAATAGAAATAGCAGCAATTAGATTATTAATTTCTGATTCCATAGTATATCCAAAATATGTTAATAC
>QGCY01000202.1_pt1 | contig 11050 bp, 10 predicted proteins | sample 4708041 | NCBI WGS metagenome assembly QGCY01 (sample SAMN08941164, study PRJNA450518) | Sediment metagenome, whole genome shotgun sequencing project. | biome: grassland soil; feature: grassland; material: soil; isolation source: soil 14 days enrichment with methanethiol and mixed carbon source ... | reverse complement strand
ATTAACGAATATGGTGTAAAAAACTTAATTAGAGTGGGGTCTGCAGGCTCTTATCAAAAAGACGTAAAAATTAGAGATATTGTTATTGCAATGTCTGCATCTACCAATTCTGGTTTAAATACAAAACGTTTTAATGGAGCAGATTATGCACCTACAGCTAGTTTTAAATTGTTTAAAAAAGCCATAGAAATTGCAGACAATAAAAACATACCTATAAAAGCTGGTGGTATTTTAAGTTCTGATGAGTTTTATGCTGATGATTTTGAGAGTTATAAAAAATGGGCAGATTACGGAATTTTATGCGTAGAAATGGAAACTTCTGGTTTATATACAGTTGCAGCAAAACATAATGTAAATGCACTCTCAATTTTAACAATTTCTGATAGCTTGGTAACTAAAGAAAGAACCACAGCAGATGAAAGAGAACAGACTTTTAAAGAAATGATAGAAATTGCAATAGAACTTACATAAAAACTATGAAAACAAAATCTTTAATTCAAAAATATAACATTCCTGGACCAAGATATACAAGTTATCCTACAGTTCCTTTTTGGGATGATGCTACTTTTACAAAACAAAATTGGATTCATAGTTTTCAGAAATCGTTCAAAGAAAGTAACTTAAAAGAAGGTATTAGTGTGTACATTCACCTGCCTTTTTGCGAAAGTTTATGTACATTTTGTGCTTGTCATAAACACATTACAAAAAGACACGAAGTAGAAGAAGATTATATAAATGCGGTGTTAAAAGAATGGCAATTATATGTCGATTTATTAGACGAAGTTCCTATTATAAAAGAATTACATTTAGGAGGAGGAACTCCAACTTTTTTTTCTGAAGAGAATTTAGAGTATTTATTAGACGGAATTTTTGCGAATTCAATAAAACATAAAGAAGCAGAATTTAGTTTCGAAGGGCATCCAAACAATACTACCAAAGCGCAATTAAAAACCTTATTCCATTGTGGTTTTACAAGAGTTAGTTTTGGTGTACAAGATTATAATGATAAAGTACAAAAGGCAATTCATAGAATTCAATCATTTAAAGCTGTAGCACAAGTTACCAACTGGGTTAGAGAAATTGGCTACACTTCTGTAAGTCACGATTTAATTTTTGGATTACCACATCAAACCAAAGAAAATGTAATACATACCATTAATAAAACTAAGGAATTACAACCCGATCGAATTTCTTTTTACAGTTATGCACACGTACCTTGGGTAAAAGGAGTAGGACAAAGAGGTTTTAACGAAAATGATTTACCTAAAGACGATGAAAAACGAGAATTGTACGAAATTGGCAAACAACTTTTTACAGAATTGGGTTACGAAGAAATTGGTATGGATCATTTTGCTTTAAAAACAGATAGTTTATACAAAGCAACTATTAACAAAACGTTGCATCGAAATTTTATGGGCTATACCTCTAACAAAACCCAATTAATGATTGGTTTAGGGATGTCTTCCATTTCAGATTCTTGGTACGGATTTGCACAAAATGTTAAAACCGTTAAAGAATATCAAGAAATTATAAATACAGGTGAAATTCCAGTTTTTAGAGGTCATATCTTATCTTCAGAAGATAAAATTATTAGAAAGCACATTTTAAATATTATGTGTAATTTTTATACGTCTTGGGCAGATCCATCAACCAAAATAGAAAATATACAAGAGCATTTAGATTTATTAGCGCCTTTAGAAAAAGATGGTTTGGTAATTATAAATGATAATTCTTTAACTGTGCCAATAGAGGCTAGACCTTTTGTAAGAAATATTTGTATGGCATTCGACAAAAAGCTATTTAAACAAAAGGTTAAGGGAAAGTTATTTTCAATGACAATTTAAAATATTTGAGTATTTTTTTTGGTACAAAGTTTTATTTTTCTATATTTATTTCAACTTTAAAATTCCCCCTATATGAAAAGTACAAACTTAGATTACCTAAAAACTTTAATTTTACTTCGAAAATTATCAGGTGCACTGTTAAAAGTTGCCATTTTTATTCTTAGCATCACTTTTATTTTCCAAGCGATTTAGAGTAGCAAAAGCTATTCTAGAATTAGTGTAATTCTTAAAACAAATAAACATCATACCAATTGGTATGATGTTTATTTTTGATAAAATTTTAAGAATATGATAAAAGTCATATTTTAAAATATCCTTCAAAACTATTTTTGTCTCATAATTATCAGGCAAGATATGAGCGTAATATACCTACTACTAGCACTAAGTATTTTAGTGGCAATTGTATTCTTTATCGCATTTATTTATTCAGTAAAAAAAGGGCAGTATGATGATGCATACACGCCTTCTGTAAGAATGTTGTTTGATGATGAAATCGTAAAAGAAAAACAATAAAAATTAATCAGACTTTTAAAGAACATTTTATGGAAATGCAACAATTCTATTATGACAACAAAATCGTCAAAAAGTTTATCTACGCTACACTTCTATGGGGGATAGTAGGTTTTAGTGTAGGTTTACTTTTGGCCTTTATGTTTTTATTCCCAAATTTAACAGAAGGAATATCTTGGTTAAGTTTTGGTCGTTTAAGACCATTACATACTAATGCTGTAATTTTTGCTTTTGTTGGTAATGCAATATTTGCAGGGGTTTATTATTCGTTACAAAGATTATTAAAAGCCAGAATGGCAAGTAATTTTTTAAGCAATTTTAATTTCTGGGGATGGCAAGCTATTATTGTTGCTGCAGCCATTACACTACCTTTAGGTTATACAACTTCTAAAGAATATGCAGAGTTAGAGTGGCCAATAGATATAGCAATAGCTTTAGTTTGGGTAGCCTTTGGTGTAAATATGATATGGACAATTCTACAAAGAAGACAACGTCATTTATATGTTGCTATTTGGTTTTATTTAGGAACTTTTGTAACAGTTGCTGTATTACATATTTTTAATAGTTTAGAATTACCTGTAAGTTTCTTAAAAAGTTATTCGGTTTATGCAGGTGTTCAAGACGCTTTAGTACAATGGTGGTATGGTCATAATGCTGTTGCATTTTTCTTAACCACTCCGTTTTTAGGATTAATGTATTATTTTGTACCAAAAGCAGCAAATAGACCAGTGTATTCATACAGATTATCAATTGTACACTTTTGGTCTTTGATATTCATTTATATCTGGGCAGGGCCACATCACTTATTATACACAGCTTTACCTAACTGGGCGCAAAACTTAGGGGTTGCATTTTCAGTAATGTTAATTGCACCTTCTTGGGGTGGTATGATAAACGGATTGTTAACTTTAAGAGGTGCTTGGGATAAAGTTAGAACAGATCCTGTTTTAAAATTTATGGTAGTTGCCATTACAGGTTATGGTATGGCTACTTTCGAAGGTCCAATGTTATCACTTAAAAATGTAAACGCAATTGCTCACTTTTCAGATTGGATTATTGCTCACGTTCATGTTGGTGCATTAGCTTGGAATGGTTTCTTAACTTTTGGTATGTTGTATTGGTTAATACCAAGAATGTTTAAAACAACATTATTTTCTACCAAACTTGCAAATTTCCATTTTTGGATAGGAACTCTAGGAATCATTTTATATGCCTTACCAATGTATGTAGCTGGTTTTGTACAAGCCTCTATGTGGAAACAATTTAACCCAGATGGATCTTTAACTTATGGTAATTTCTTAGAAACTGTTAACGAAATTATCCCTATGTATTGGATGCGTGCAATTGGTGGTTCTATGTTTATTATTGGTGCCTTCGTTATGCTTTACAATGTTGTAAGAACAGTAAAACAAGGTAGTGGAGTAGAAGATGAATTGGCAGAAGCTGCAGCTTTAACAAAAGTTTCTAAATACAGAACTAAAGGAGAAGGTTACCACACTTGGTTAGAAAGAAAACCAATAAAATTAACTATTTATGCAACTGTTGCTATTTTAATTGGTGGTATTGTACAGATTATTCCAACTTTATTAGTAGAATCGAATATACCAACCATTAGTAGTGTAAAACCTTATTCACCTTTAGAGTTAGAAGGGCGTGATTTATACATAAGAGAAGGTTGTGTTGGTTGTCACTCTCAAATGATTCGTCCTTTTAGAAGTGAAGTAGAACGTTATGGAGAATATTCTAAAGCAGGTGAATATGTTTACGATCATCCATTTTTATGGGGAAGTAAACGTACAGGGCCAGATTTACATAGAGTTGGTCAAAAATACAACGATAGTTGGCACTTGAACCACATGTACGATCCGCAAAGTACATCTCCTGGGTCTATTATGCCTTCTTACAAATGGTTAGTTAGAGATAAGTTAGATAAATCTGATACAGAAAGTAAAATGGAAGCCATGGTTAGTTTAGGAGTTCCTTATTCTGAAGAAGAAATAGCTAATGCACAACAAGCTATGGATGCTCAAGGAAAGAAAATCGAGGAAAGTTTATATCAAGATCCTGATTTTGCCAAGAACTATGAAGCAGACAAAAAGTATGCTAAAGAAAACGGACAAGACTTTGTAGAAATGAAAGATAGAGAAATTGTAGCACTTATTGCTTATTTACAAAGATTAGGTACAGATATAAAAGTGAAAGAAGAACAACAAATTTCTAAAAAATAAGATCATGCTAAAATTTGTAAAAAACCATATGGAAAGTATTACTGGTATAGAAATATATCCTCTAATATCATTAATTATCTTCTTTACTTTTTTTGTAGCCTTATTTTGGTGGGTGTTTACCGCAAAAAAAGAATATATCAATAAGGTTAGTAATATTCCTTTAGATCACTAAAAATCAAAAGAAATGAAAAAAAAGATTCAATCAACAGTTTATATACTATTCGTTTTAGTAACCTTTTTTGCATTGGTATATGCATTTAAAGCCTATCAAAATCCACTAAGTTTTTATGAAAACCCATTGGTTTGGATTGCTCTAATTGGTTTTATTTTGGTATTGGTTTTAAAAGAATATGTAAGTGTTTTAGCCATTACCAAAGCTAAAGAGTTGCAAAATGAAAAAGATGGTATAGTAGCAGAAGAACCAAATCTTTGGATAAAAAAGATTTTAAAATCTTGGACCAAAGCCAAAGCCATTGAAAACGAAGAAGAAATTATTTTAGATCATAATTACGATGGAATTAAAGAATTAGACAATTCACTTCCACCTTGGTGGGTGTACATGTTCTACGCAACTATTTTATTTGCAGTAGTGTATTTAGTTCGTTTCCATATTATGGGTGGAGATACACCAGAAATGGAATATCAAAAAGCTATGGCAGAAGCAAGAGTAGAAATCAATAAATACAAAGCAACATCTCCAGATGTTTTTGATGTAGCTAACCTAGCTCTTTTAACAGACGAAAAAGATTTAAAAAGAGGTAAAGCCGTATTTAATTTAAACTGTGCATCTTGTCACTTATCAGATGGTGGTGGTTCTATTGGACCAAATCTTACAGATGAATACTGGATTTTAGGAGGTGGAATTAAAAATGTTTTTAATACAATTTCTAAAGGTGGTAGAGATGGTAAAGGTATGATTGCCTGGAACAAAACAATTAAAGCAGAAGATATTGCTAAAGTGGCAAGCTACGTAATCTCTTTACAAGGCACAACACCAGCAAAACCTAAAGCACCACAAGGTGAAATTTGGGTACAAGAATAAGATAAGTAACCAAGAGTAATAATTAGATAGAATGGAAGCTCCTAAGAACGAACAATTTAGAGATAGTATTGGTACTATAAACGAAGATGGTAAACGTTCTTGGGTTTTTCCAAAAAAGCCAAGTGGTAAGTTTTACAAGTACAGAAGTTACGTTAGTTATCTGTTACTTGCTATTTTATTAACATCACCATTTATAAAAATTAATGGAAACCAGTTTTTACTATTTAATGTTTTAGAACGTCGTTTTAATATCTTCGGATTTCCTTTTTGGCCACAAGATTTTCATCTTTTGGTAATATCAATGATTACTGGAGTTGTATTTGTAATTCTATTTACAGTAGTTTTTGGTAGATTATTCTGCGGATGGATTTGCCCACAAACCATTTTTATGGAAATGGTTTTTAGAAAAATAGAATATTGGATTGATGGCGATAGAGGAAAACAAATTCGTTTAGAAAAACAACCTTGGAGTGCCGAAAAAATTAGAAAAAGATTGCTAAAATGGTTCATCTTTTTTCTAATTTCATTTTTAATTGCAAATGTATTTTTAGCCTATTTAATTGGTGGAGATACAGTAATTAGTTACATCACAGGCAATCCTTTAGATAATATTAGCACCTTAATTTCATTATTAATTTTTACAGGGGTTTTCTATTTTATTTTCGCTTGGTTTAGAGAGCAAGTATGTATTATTGCTTGTCCTTATGGTAGATTACAAGGAGTTCTATTAGATAATAAAACCATTAATGTTGCTTACGATTATAAACGCGGAGAAAGAGAATTGGGGCGTTCTAAATTTAAGAAAAACGAAGACAGAGAAGCTTTAGGAAAAGGAGATTGTATCGATTGTAAACAGTGTGTGGTAGTTTGCCCAACAGGCATAGATATAAGAAATGGTACACAATTAGAATGCGTAAATTGTACAGCTTGTATAGACGAATGCGATCATATCATGGAAAGCGTAAACTTACCAAAAGGATTAATAAGATACGCAAGCGAAGAAAATATTGCCGAGAAAAAACCATTCCATTTTAGTGCAAGAATGAAAGGATATTCTGCAGTATTGTTAATTTTAATTGGTGTTTTAGTTGGGATGTTATTTTTAAGAAATAATGTAGAAGCTACCATTTTAAGATTACCAGGTCAATTGTACGAACACAAAGAAAATAACATTATCAGTAACGTTTATACCTATAAAGTAATTAATAAAACAACCAAAGATATAGAAGATGTAAATTATAAAATTCTATCTCATAAAGGGATTATTAAATTAGTTTCTAATCATAGTTTTGTGGTGCCAAAACAAGGTTTAGCAGAAGGTACCTTGTTTATTGAGCTGAATGCTGCTGTTTTAAAGGATGATAATATTGATATAGAAATTGGTGTTTTTAGTGGTGATAAATTAATCGAAACTACAAAAACAAATTTCTTAGGCCCAAGGAGTTATAGATAAATAATTATAAGATATTATAAAGGTAATAAGGATTCTTATCACTAAAAATAAATAAGAAAATAATCAATGTTATTTCAACGAAAGTAGAAATCGCAAAAAACAAGAAATTATGAAATTTAATTGGGGAACAGGAATCGTAATTACCATTATTGCATTTATTGCTTTTATCATGTATTTCGTAATTACAATGAGTACAGATCATGCTTATAGTCACGATTTAGTTACGGATAAATATTACCAAGCAGAATTAAATTATCAACAAGAAATTGATGCATCACAAAATGCCATTAATTTAGAAGAAAAAATAAAAGTACAGAGAGATGCCAAGGGATTAAGAATTGAATTTCCAGCAGATTATCAACCAAAAGAACTAACAGGAAAAGTGTTCCTATACAGACCATCTAATAAACAATTAGATTTTGAAATGCCTATTTCAATTTCTAAAACATATTTGCTCGTGCCTGAACAACGTTTATTAGATGGTCGCTGGAACATTAAAATTCAATGGAACTATAAAAATAAAGATTATTTATTAAAAAAAGAAATTGTTTATTAATGCTTTTATCTGCAATCATATTTGGTTTATTGGGTAGTTTTCACTGCATAGGCATGTGCGGACCAATAGCTTTTATGTTACCTGTAGATAGACAAAAACCGGTAAAAGGTTTTTTTCAAATAGTAAGTTATCACTTAGGTAGATTATTTACTTACAGCTTAATAGGTTTGTTGTTTGGGTTTTTAGGTAAAGGATTTTATTTATTCGGATTTCAACAGCAAATCTCAATTATAATTGGAGTTTTAATGATACTTACCATCATTTTTCCAAAAATTTCACAAAAACTTTCTGTATCAAAAAAAATAAGCACCATTATTTTAAAAATAAAAAATGCTTTAGGCAAAGAATTAAAAAAGAAAGGTAATGATACTTTTTTTACCATCGGTTTTTTAAACGGATTTTTGCCTTGTGGTTTAGTATATATGGCGCTTTTAGGAGCTATAGCTACATCTAATGCTTTTTTAGGAAGCTTATATATGTTTTTATTTGGCTTAGGCACCATACCTTTAATGACTGCCTTTGTGTACCTTGGTAATTTTACAAAAGGTAGTTTTAGAAACAAAATTCAAAAAGTAATACCAATTTTAGTTATATTTATTGGCGTTTTTTTTATCATTAGAGGTTTAGGTTTGGGTATTCCTTACATATCACCAGCACCAGTTATGGAAATGTCTAACCAAACTTTTGTAAAATGTCATTAAAAATTTTTAGAATTTACTTATCGAAACTAAATTCATTTTAGTCGATACTAGTAGAGTGTTTAACTGATGAAAATTTTTATAATAGAAAAATAAACTATTTTCGCTGAGTTAAATAAATCTAAAATGCATAAAAGTGTATTAAAAATCTTATTGGTTGAGGATAATAAAATAGAAATAATCAAGCTTAAAAGGTCTATTTCTAAAGAACTTCAAAACTATGCTTTAACTATCGCAGAGAATGGTAGAGAGGCTTTAGCTTCTATAAAATTAGATGTGCCAGATTTAATTTTATTAGATTTAAATATGCCTGATATGAATGGTAAAGAGTTTTTAACAATCATAAAACAAAAAGAAGATTTAAAACATATACCTGTAATTATTTTAACAACATCTAGCAATAATGTAGATATTTCAGATTGTTATGCCCTTGGTATAGCTGGCTATATTTTAAAGCCTTTAAAAATGCAGGATTATGAACTAAAAATACAAGCAATAATGAACTATTGGAATTTCAATGAATTTTTAAAATTATAAGGTATGAAAGGTATTGTTTTTACAGAATTTTTAGAATTAGTAGAAGAGAAATTTGGTTTAGAAATGGTTGATAAAATTATTTCTGCTTCAGAATTAGAATCTAATGGAATTTATACATCAATAGGTACCTACAGTTTTTCAGAAATGTTACAATTATTGCAACATTTAAGCGCTAATACTGGTATCTCTATAGATAATTTGTTATTGGTTTATGCAGAACATTTTTTTGGTGTAATAGAAACCAGTTATCCTGGTCTTTTAGCAACGTATAAAGATCCTATAGAAATGATTTCTTCTATCGAAAATCATATTCACATAGAAGTTAGAAAAATTTATCCAGATGCAGAATTACCAGTTTTTATTTTAGAAGAAAAAACGGAGAATACGCTAACAATAGTTTACAAATCTAGTAGAGCAATGCATCACTTTGGTTTAGGTTTAATGAACAAAACTTTCGAACATTTTAACAGTACTGCAGAAATAGTTTTAGAAAAAATTAAAGAAGATGGTACAGAAGTGCGTTTTGTTATCACCAAAAATTAATGAGTCAAGATAAAATTGACATATTAGAAAGAGCCTTACAAAGGCAAAAAATTGCTAGAAAACAAGCAGAAAAAATTCTTGAAGAAAAATCGCTAACACTTTACAATACTTCTCAACAACTTAAAGAAGTAAATGAAAAGTTAGAGAGTTTATTAGATGAAAAAAACGCTCAGCTTAAAGGTGTTTTCGAGAATATTAACGATGCTTATTTAATAATGGGTATAAAAGGTAATGTTCTTAAAATGAACGATTTTGCCGAAGAACTTTTTGGTTTTGATCCTGAAAAACAAGAAGTTAATGTTCTAGAGCTCATTTATAAAGAAGATTACAATTATGCTTTAAATTCTTTTTTAGAATTGATAAAAAAAGGCAATTTTTCTAATTTTATAGCTAGAATTACATCAAAAAATAATGAAATTAAATGGGTTAACATTAATGCAAGTATCATTTATGATAAAAACAATAAACCCATTGCTGCTCAAGGAATTGTTAGAGATATAACAAAGCAAAGAGAAGAGCAATTAACACTAGATTTGGTAAATAATACAGCAAAATCTGTATTAGGTAAAGAAGATATTAGTGAAATTGCCAGAGAAATTTCGAGCAATATTGCCAATTATTTAGGTAATAACGATTGTGTACTTTACATAGTAAACAAAGAAGAAAATACCTTAGAGCAAATTGCGGCTTATGGAGAGAAAGTAAACCACATTAATGAAATAGAAAAAAGAGTAATACCAATAGGTAAAGGTATTTCTGGAAATGTTGCTTTAACAGGAGTATCAGAAATTGTAGCAGACACTTCTAAAGATGATAGATATATTTCTGAAGGTACAATTCGTTTTTCAGAAATAACAGTTCCTATAATTAATGAAGGTGAGGTTATTGGAATTATAGATGCAGAGCACAAAGAAATAAATTACTTTACCCAAGAACATAAAAAAACAATAGAAAATATTGCCAATATTGTATCTCTACAACTTAAAAGTGCAATAGATTTAAGAGAACGAATTAAAATAGAGCAACAAAATAAAGAACTAGTAACAGAATTAAGAAGAAGTAATGAAGAGCTTAAAGAATATGCACACATTGTTTCTCACGATTTAAAATCTCCCCTAAGAAGTATTTCTGCTTTAGCCACTTGGATTAGAATGGACAATGAAGACAAGTTTGATGAAAACAGTCTTCAAAATTTTAATGATATTGATTTAACCTTAGAAAAAATGGAAAATCTAATTACAGATATTCTAAAATTTTCTAGCATTCACTCAAGCTCTAAAGATAATTTAGAAATAGATTTAGATGATTTGGTTAAAAAACTTGTGCATATAATGTATGTGCCAGAAAATATTACCATCAACATTTTAAATAAATTACCAGTAGTAAAAGGAGATAGCACTAAGTTTGAACAATTGTTTCAAAATTTAATTGGTAATGCTATTAAGTTTAGTAATAAACCAGATTCAGTTATTAATATAGATTTTGAAGAACAAGCTGAATTTTATAATTTTTCTGTAATCGATAACGGAATTGGTATTGAAAAAAGGCATTTCGAAAAAATATTTAAGATATTCCAATCTTTAAAAGTTTCTGCAGATTCTACAGGAATAGGCCTTTCTATCGTTAAAAAAATTATAGA
>QGCY01000201.1_pt1 | contig 11134 bp, 9 predicted proteins | sample 4708041 | NCBI WGS metagenome assembly QGCY01 (sample SAMN08941164, study PRJNA450518) | Sediment metagenome, whole genome shotgun sequencing project. | biome: grassland soil; feature: grassland; material: soil; isolation source: soil 14 days enrichment with methanethiol and mixed carbon source ... | reverse complement strand
TGTGTTTTACCAGGTGGTAAAGTAGAAGTTTGTTCTACACCAAACCAAGATAACCCATTAATGCCAGGTGTAACTTGCGGAGGAACTCCAATTTTAGGTTTAGACGTTTGGGAACACGCTTACTATTTAAACTACCAAAACAGAAGACCAGATTATATTAGTGCTTTCTTTAAAGTAATTAACTGGAACGAAGTTGAAAAAAGATATGTAGAGGCTAAGTAATTAGATTCTCATTTATAACATAAAAAGCATCCAATTCTGGATGCTTTTTTTTATTGAAAAGAGTTACCTATTACCGTAAAACTTGAATTCGATAATAGAACAGAACCTGTTGTTAAGAAATGCTCACACTTTTTTCGTTTCAATAATTGGATTTGTATACTTTCTTCTAAAACAAAAGTTGTTGAAATTTCTATAAAACTAATAACTAAAAAAGTTAATACTATAATATGGAATTATTATATAAAATTAATTTACCAAGCTATTAGTTTGGTCTGCACCAGCTAGTACAAGTTCGCTTAGATTAACTGAAAAACTTAAACTAATTTTTTCAGTATTATTTATAGGTGAAACAAAGTTATCAGATAATTCTGCCTCTAATACTTGAAATGTTGCAATATTATTCTCAATAGTAACTTTTAACTCTTGTGTAGGTCTTGAATTTACAAAAGGTGCATACCATTCTTGGCTTCCACTTTTACCAATTCTTGCCACATTAAAAAAATATTGACCAGTATCAACATCAAAATCTGCGTCTGGTCTGTGTACAAATGTGGTTGTTTGAGTAGGTAAATCTTTGATAAAAAGACGTACATAGGTACCTAAATCTGTACTTTGTGTTAGCACAGGATCTTTCTCAAAAACAGTAAAATCATATATTACACCATTAGAAAGAGAATAAGATGTAAAAGAATAATAGTTTAAACTACCTAAGTTAGTACTTGAGCTTAGTGTGTTTTTTGTTAGAGAATTTGTAGGGTTATCTAAAACCTCTTCTTCTGATTCGTTACTTGTACAAGAAATCGCACTAAAAGCTAAGCCGAATAATATTAATAGAATTTTGTTAATTTTCATCTTTTTCTAGTTTATTTATTTTTAATTATATTGAAATCTCGCCAGCTTTTTCAGCAAAATCTAAAAGAATAGCTATTGTTTTTCCGTTTCCTTTTGCTATTGCATGAACAATTGAATTGCCAGAGTTTTTGTCAGTAAAAACTTTAAAGCTTTTAATCTTGTATTTTTTTCCGCTATCAGATGTATTTAAGGCATTTTCGGTAGCATACGACTCACTAACAGCTTGCCCCATTAATTGCGCCATAGCTCCAGTTATAATCTCATTATTGGCTAGAGTATTTACTTTTTCTAGGTTGCTTGCTAAATTATTTACATTTTTAACATTCATGTTTTTTGCATCTTTAATTGTGTTTACTGCTTTGGTAATATTTTTTAAAGACAACATAGATTTGTTAACATAAACATAGGCAAACTTATCGTTGTTACTAGCAGTTTCTAATTTAACAATATCACCAACCTTAAATTCAGTTCCTTTTGATGTTTTGTATGGTTTTTTGCTTTTTTTTCCTTTTACTTGGGCTAACATTAACATTGGAGTAAGCAACAATAGAATAATTACATTTTTTTTCATAATAGTATAGATTTAAAAATTAAAACAACAGCCCAAAACTCTTTGCTAATTCACCCAAAAAAGAGACTGAGAATTGGATACTGTTTAAAACAATGTTTTTATATATTTTTGGTTGTGATGAATTAACAATCCAAAGGTAGTATTGAAAAGAAATGAAGTAAATAGAGTTTATTACGTAAATAACTAGGGTATTTACCGTATTTAATACTAAATCTTTAAATATGTGAGCTAAATATTACAAGATTCGTTTTTTTAAAGTTCCATCCTTTTTTCAAATATCCCTAAAAATTGGTTTAGAATGAAACTCAATTTCTGATTGATATTGTCCGTTTTTAGTAGATTCTTTCCAAACTAAAAACACCTAGTTTTTACAGTTGCATAAATTAGATAAATTTGAGTTTTTTTTATGGTTTCTGATTTTACTTTAACCATTTTCAATTGAAAGTAGGTTACAAATAATCTTTCCATTTTTTTCTAAAAGAAAAACAAAAAATACACCGAATTTATGCCCTTTAATTTAAAAAGATTTCATTGGAAAAAGACACTTTGAATTGCTGTTATTCTTAAAGTTCTTTAAACCGACTTTTGTAACATTTTTTATTGAAGTTGTATCGATTTTTGTGCATTTGGTAAAAAGATTTTTTATCTTTCTTACCCACAAACCTGCAAAGATTTCTGATGTAATTCTAGAGATTGAGTTAATGAATCATGAAATTCGGTATTAATAGTACCTGTAAATCCCATAAAATTAATAATTAGCTGTATTTTACCTTTTGTTCATTAGCATCATTATAAAATACTGCGTCTTTATTACTAGAAAATAGCGCTAACAAAAAGAAGCTGTCAGAAAAGGAGCATTATATGTCATTTTAAGGAGCGTCGAAAAATATATACATTTGATTGTCAATAAATAAGATTTCTCCATTACAGTCTAAATGACAAGTTTTAATACTTTTCAGACAACCTATTTTTTATTGAATTATAATTTTTTTACTGATTAACTCTCCTGTATCTAAAAACAAATTAACTATATAAACACCTTTAGATGCATAAAAACTAACTCGGTTTGCTTTGGATGATATTTGAGGTTCATATACTATTTCTTTACCCTGAATATCATAAACTTTTAAACTTGCTTTTACATCTTTTAGCCCTTTAACATACAGTTGATCAGTGAAGTATATTTGAATTTGATTTGGTTTAAACTCACTTACAGATGCTGTGTTACTACCTACATATTTATAAAGTTCTCTTCCTAAATCGCTACTTTGTTCTAAGTTTATTAATAATTCATTGGCTGTTGGATAAAATTCAAAGAACATTGTATTTCCAGCTCCTTGAGTTAAATCTTGAATAATTTGTGTACCCGATTCTGTTCCGTCTGTTTTCCAGAGTTCAGTACCAGTATTGCCAAATTGAGTAGCAACAAAATATAATTCATCTTTAAAAATTGAAAAATAAAAAGGAAAAGATCCATCTAGGGCACTATCATTATCTATATCTATAACTTTAGTAGTACCTGATTCTGTTCCGTCTGTTTTCCAGAGCTCAACGTCATCACCTTCATTTCCTCTAAAATAAAGATCGTCTTTGTAAGGAAACATTTCTAAACTCTCAAAATTAAGATTACTTTTTAATACTCTTGTTCCGTTTAAAGTACCATCAGTTACCAATAAGTTTTCATTTTGTCCTGTTAAAGCTCCTTCAAAAAAAAGAAGTCCATTATGTACTTTTAGTAACTTTTCACTTTTTATTGAGCTATCAATAGCATTGGTTCCGGCTGTAGTTCCATCCGAAGAAAACAACACATCAGTTGTTCCATCTTTTTTAGTGATAAAAATAGTACTATTTAGCTCTTCTAGATAAAAATCGCCACCTGATGTTCCTTCGTAAAAATCTTTTAACATAAATGTTCCGTTCTCTGTGCCATCTGTTACATATAACTCTCTACCATACTCTGTAGTTTCTGCAGTAAAATACATTTTACCGTCAGTTGCACTAAAAAAATCTTTAGGATCAGATCCTGAAGCACCTGGATTGATGTCTTTTACCAATTTTGTACCAGAAACAGAGCCGTCTGTAACCCAAAGTTCTCTTCCTGATTCGGAATTTTTAGCTACAAAGAATAGTTTATTTCCAATAACCATGTTTTCGTAACCTGTTCCTAAAAAACTATATACTTGTATGTCTAAGAACTTATTTGTATTGGCTTGTGTACCGTCTGTAGACCATAAAGTAAAATCGAAGGAATTAAATTGATTGTAAAAGAATATTTTATTATTGAGTACTTGTGGTTTATAAAAATAAGTTTCTGTTAAAAGTGTAAAATTATCACCATCAAAAGCATAAGCACCTTGAACATTATTAATTCTGGCATTAAGATAAAGCATACCATTAAATTCTAATGGTTTATTAGAGGATTTTACCTCATTGTTATTTTGGTCTTTTACCACTTCTACAATGCCATTAGAATATTTAAACAAATAATTGCTAAAATTTTGCGAAGCTGTAAAATAAACCTGATTTTTATAAGTAATGAAGTTTGTTGAAAAACTATCTTTATTCCCTTCATTAATATCTTTAACCAGCTCAATTTGAGCAAAAGCTATTGTGGTTACTACTAGATTAAATACTACTATTAATTTTCTTTTCATATCTCTTCATTTAAAATGTTATTGTAAATTTTAATTATGCTGTTTCAAAAAATTCAAATTTTATTCAATAGATTTTCCTTTATCACTCTTTAAAATTCTTTTTCATTTTTTTTAATGTCCTTAGAAACTGTAACCATGTAAATATTTTAGAACACAACTAAAAGTGACAACAATTAAAACAGCATCCATTTCTAAATTGTTAATTCATCCTAGAAAAGAATGCGAAATGAATACTGTTCTGTATTTTTTTAAGTAGGATGAATTAACACTACAAAAATACTTTTGAAATAAAAGGGAGTAAATAGTGTATTTACCGTATTTAACTACGGTGTGTGAGGTATTTTAAGAAGTTAATCCGTTTTGGAAAGCAAAACGAATTAAAGAAGCCACATTATGAACATCTAATTTTTTCATAATATTGGTTCTATGCGTATCTACAGTTCTTGGGCTAATAAATAGTTTTTCGCCAATTTGATTGTTTGTAAAACCATTAGAAATTGCTATAATTATTTCTATTTCTCTTGGTGTTAAAGAATTTAATAAAGGTGATTTTTCTTTAGTTTCTGCCGTTAATTTTGAAACACTTTTATTGATGAGAAGTTCTTTTGTAACATCTGAATTAAAATAATCTTTACCCTTGTAAATTGTTTTAATGCCTTGTATTAAATCTTCTTTAGGAATTGTTTTAAGCATATAGCCTTTTACACCAATTTCTACTAACTCTGTTATAATAGAAGCTTCTTTGTGCATAGAAAGCATTGCTATTTTTGTATCTGTATATTTGGCTATAATTTGTTTTGCGGTTTCAATACCATTTAAAATAGGCATATCAATATCTAACAAAACAACGTCTACAGGTATGTTTTTAAGGAAATTTAAGGCTTCTTGACCATTTTCTAGTACAGCCAATACATTTATATCATTATCTAAACTTAAAGCATCTTTAATACCTAAAGCCATTAGTGGATGATCATCAACAATAAGCGTATGAATGGGCATTATTTTTTAATTTTGATAGTGACTAAAGTACCTTTTTCTGGACTTTTATCAAAATTAGCTTCTCCATTTACAATTTCTAAACGGCTTTTAATATTACTAAACCCCATTCCTTTTTTAGATTTTTTATGGTCTATACCAATGCCATCATCTTCTACAATAAAGATAATATGATCTGCAGAATTAATTAGCTGTACACTTACTGATGTTGCTTTGCTATGTTTAATAATATTATTTACCAACTCTTGGGTAATTCGATATAAGGTAATTTCGATTTTTTCTTGTAATCTTTCTTTTAAATTAAAATGTTCAAAAGAATAATTAATATTAACATAGGCTAAACTTCCTTTTAGTAAATCATCAATTGCAGCTACCAAACCTAATTCACTTAAAGCTCTTGGCATCATTTGATGCGATATATTTCTTAAATCTTCACTAGAATTATTTAGTCTTGTTAAGATTTCTTTTACTTCTTTATCTTCTTCAATTTCTTTTTTCTTAAAAACGTTTCTAGATTTTAAAATAATACTACCAATCTGCTGCACAACACCATCATGCAATTCTCTAGCTATTTTACTACGTTCTTGTTCTTGAGCATCAATAATTGCTTTAAAACCACGTTCTTTTTCTTGCGTAATTTGCTGCTCGGCTTTTCGTTTATTTCGTTGATTAATGGCAAAAAATAGAATAACAGCTATTAACAATCCTCCAATCAATATAAAAATCCAACTTCTAGTTTTTGATAATTTTAACTCTGTCTCTGCCTTTTCTGTTCTGGTTTTTAGAAGTTCTTTTTCTTTCTTTTCTGTTTGATATTTCGTTTCTAACTCTAAAATAGCTTTGGTTTTTTCGTTTTCAAAAATGGTGTCTTTTACTTTATTATATTCTAAAGCATTTAAATATGCATTTTTATAATTCTTGAGTTTAAAATTAACTTTTGCCAAAAGTTGCAAGGCTCTAATTTTAATTTCATTAAAATTATTTTCTATGGCAAGTTTTAGTACTTTTTCAGCCTCTTTTTTAGATTTTGAAAATTGATTTGATTTTAAATAATTGTTGGATAAACCAATTGTTGCATCTGCTAATTCGTAAATATTATTTTCTTTTTCAAAAATTCTAATAGATTCTAAATATAAACTTCTGCTTTCAGTATAATACCCTAAACTATCCTTTGCATTTGCAATTTGAATATTCATATAAGGAACATATCGTTTATAGCCTAAATCTGAATACATTTTTTTTGCTTCAGTAGAATAATTTACAGATTCTCTATACAATTTTAGCTTTAGTAAAACACCTCCAATATTTCCGGTTGTAATTACAATACCAACATCATAATTATTTTCTTTATAAATTTTTAAAGCTTTTTGATAATATTCTAAAACCTTTTTAAACTCTTTTTGCTTTTTATAGACAATTCCTATGTTTACCAAAACCATAGGTACTTTATCAAAGCTGGTTGTATTATTTTCGTAAATTTTTAATGCTTTAAAATAAGTTTCTAAAGCATTTATATAATCGCCTTTTTCATCATAAATAATTCCAATATTATTTAAACTATTTGCAATACCAATTGCATCTTTAATATCTTCTTTTATAGATAAGCTTTTCTCATAGTAAAATAATGCACTATCTAGTTTAGATATATACTCAAAATTACTTCCTAATGTGTTGTAGGAATTTGCAATACCTTTTTTAAAATTTATTTTTTTTGAGAGCTTAAGGGCTTTTTTTGAGTATGCAAATGCACTATCCATATTTACATATTTATACTCCCAAGAAATTTCATCTAAAGCATCAATTAATAAAGTATCTGTAAACTTTGATAGATTATTTTTTAAACTATCTAATTTTGAGTTTTCTTGAGAAACTATATGAAATGAAAAAGAAATTAGAAATATTAAAATATATCTTTTCATAGCAGATTTGGTTAATTTGTTAAACAAATATGGCAAAAATTATTATCTTTTTCAAGTAAGCCCCTAAAATTAAGCACTTAATAAAAAAAAGCATCCTAAATTTAGGATGCTTTTAATAATAATATTATCTATGATAACTCAATAAGCACGCTCATCACTACCTTCATAGAAATTGATAAAAGCTTGGTTTACCACTCTCATTCCTCCAGGAGTTGGATAATTACCTGTAAAATACCAGTCTCCTAAATTATCAGGACATGCTCTATGCAAACCTTCTATAGATTGATAAATAACCTCTACCTCAGCCTGTATATCTTTTGTTTTAAGCATTTCTGCAATTTTAACAGAAATCTGTTCTGCTGTAAAAGGCTTGTAAATTCCTTTAACATGGTTTACAATTTCTGCATCTGTTTTTTGTTGTTGCTCTTTACACAACTTATACACATCGCCTACAATATGATATTGGTTGGTATCTTTTAGCAATTCTAAAGCTGCTTTAAAAGCAATAAAAGCATCGATTCTTGCCATATCAATTCCATAACAATCTGGGTATCGAATTTGTGGTGCAGAAGAAACTACTACTATTTTTTTAGGATTTAAACGATCTAAAATCTTAATAATACTTTTCTTTAAAGTTGTACCACGTACAATACTATCATCAATAATAACCAAATTATCTGTAGGTTTTACAACACCGTAAGTAATGTCGTAAACATGTTCTACCAAATCATCTCTAGAATTATCGTCTGCAATAAAGGTTCTTAATTTAGCATCTTTAATGGCTATTTTCTCAAAACGAGGTCTTTCTGATAGAATTTCGGTAACTTTTTCTGCAGACAATTGCTTACCTCCTTCTAATATTTTTGCTGTTTTTTGTTGATTTAATAAATCTTCTGCAGCTTCTGTCATTCCGTAAAAAGAAGTTTCTGCGGTATTCGGGATAAAAGAAAAAACAGTGTTAGAAATATCGCTATTGATTGATTTTAATATTTCTGGAAAAACATATTTTCCTAAATTTTTACGTTCTTCGTAAATAGAAGCATCACTACCTCTAGAAAAGTAAATACGCTCAAAAGAACAAGCTAAATTTTCTCTTGGTTCGTTTACTTTTTTAATTGATGTTTTTCCGCTTTTTTTAATAATTAGTGCATGTCCTCTTTCTAATTCTTGCACCTCATTAATCTTTACATTAAAAACAGTTTGAATTACGGGTCTTTCTGATGCTACTACAACAACCTCATCATCCTCATAAAAATAAGTAGGTCTTATTCCATTTGGATCTCTTAAAACAAAAGCATCTCCATGACCAACCAAACCAGCCATTGCATAGCCACCATCCCAACTTCTAGAAGATCTTTTTAAAACTTTTTTTAACTTTAAATTTTCTTCTATATATGGTGATGCATTTCTTTTATTAAATCCTTTTTTCTTAGCTTCTTGGTATAATTTAGCCACTTCGTCTTCTAAAAAATGACCAATTTTTTCCATTACAGTAACTGTATCTGTAAATTCTTTTGGATGTTGCCCTAACTCGATTAACTCTTCTAGTATTTGATTAGAGTTAGTCATGTTAAAGTTACCGGCTACAATTAGGTTTTTGTGTTTCCAGTTACTTTGTCTTAAAAAAGGATGTACACTTTCTATACTATTTTTACCAAAAGTTCCATAACGTACGTGTCCTAAAAATAAGTTACCTACGTAAGGCATATTTTCTTCTTGCCAAGCAACATCGTCTTTTTTATCTGGATTTTCTTCTAAAACCCCATTTAAACGTCCATTAATTTGGGCAAAAATATCTTGAATTGGTTGAGGCTGATTTGAACGAACTCTACTAATATATCTTGTACCAGGTTCTACATTAAATTTTACACTTGCAAAACCAGCACCATCTTGGCCACGATTGTGTTGCTTTTCCATCAACAAATACATTTTATTAATTCCGTAAAAAGCAGAACCGTATTTATCTTTATAAAATTGCAAAGGTTTCTTTAATCTAACTAGTGCAATTCCGCATTCGTGTTTAATTGCGTCACTCATTTAAGTAATTGTTTTGTTGTATGTTTTGTATAAAAAAATCCGCGTTTTTAGGCGCGGATTTTTATTTATGTTAATTCTATATCAAACTGCGTTAACTGCTTAAATGCTTGCAAACGTATTTTTACTTCAGTTTCAGTTAGTTCTTGCATTCGCTCTGTACCAAATTTTTCTACGCAAAAGGACGCTAAATTAGAACCGTAAATAATTGCGTTTTTCATATTATCAAAAGAAATGTTTTCTGTTTTTGCCAAATAGCCACAAAAACCACCTGCAAAAGTATCTCCTGCTCCTGTAGGATCAAAAACTTCTGCTAAAGGCAATGCTGGTGCAAAAAACATGTTTTCTTCATTAAATAATAAAGCTCCATGCTCTCCTTTTTTAATTACAACATATTTTGGACCCATTTCATGGATTTTCTTTGCTGCATTTACCAAAGAATATTCACCAGAAAGCTGACGCGCTTCTTCATCATTAATGGTAATAACGTCTACTCTTTTTAGTACTGTATGTAAGTCTTCTAAAGCTATATCCATCCAAAAATTCATAGTATCTAAAACTACTAATTTTGGTTCTTCTTCTAATTGATCTAAAACAGAAGCTTGTGTTAATGGATGTAAATTACCCAACATTACAATACCTGCATTTTTAAAATTTTCTGGCACAACTGGCTCAAAATTTTCTAGTACGTTTAATTCTGTAATTAACGTATCTCTAGAATTCATATCATTATGATATTTACCACTCCAGAAAAAAGTTTTGCCTTCTTTTATAATTTCAATTCCATCAGTATTAATTCCTTTAGAATTCATCATTTTTAAATACGAATCAGGGAAATCTCCACCAACAACAGAAACCACACCTGTTTCTACACCAAACTGACTTGCAGCTAAACCTACAAAAGTTCCAGAACCTCCTAAAATCTTATCAGTTTTACCAAAAGGTGTTTCAATTGCATCGAATGCTACAGTACCAACTGCCAATAATTTGCTCATATGTACATTTTAACCTTCTAAAAAGAAGGGATTTTTACAATGCGAGAAATAGTAATTTCTCAAAAATTTGTTAATAAAAAATCTTTCTTTTATATTATTAAGGCATAAAATGCCTTTTTATGAGTAATTTTGCACAACTATAGTGCAATTAATTACAAAAGGCAAAAATAAGTTTTAAAAATGACTATCAAAGAAATACAAGAAGAAATTATTGATGAGTTTTCTATGTTTGATGATTGGATGGAGCGTTATGAATACATTATAGAATTAGGTAAATCTTTACCAATTATTAATGCTCAATATAAATTAGACGAAAACTTAATTAAAGGATGCCAATCTAAAGTTTGGCTATATTCTGAATTAGAAAACGATACTATTAAATACACTGCAGACAGCGATGCAATTTTAACCAAAGGAATTGTGGCACTATTATTGCGCGTTTTTTCTGAACAAAAACCTGCAGACATTTTAAATGCAGATACAGATTTTATAGACGAAATTGGTTTAAAAGAACATTTGTCTCCTACAAGAGCAAACGGACTAGTTTCTATGGTAAAACAGATAAAAATGTACGCAATTGCGCAACAAACTAAATTAGCAAATTAAGACAACTACTTCTGTAGACATTACAAAATATTAAGATGACAGATAAAGAATTAGAAGAAATAGGAGATAAAATTATAAGAGTTTTAAAAACTATTTTCGATCCAGAAATACCAGTAGATATTTACGAATTAGGTTTAATTTACGATGTTTTTGTTTCGGATGAAAACAATGCAAAAATTTTAATGACTTTAACTTCTCCAAACTGCCCAGTTGCAGAAACATTACCTGTAGAAGTAGAAGATAAAGTAAAGTCTTTAAAAGAAATAAACGAGTGCGAAGTAGAAA
>QGCY01000200.1_pt1 | contig 11164 bp, 7 predicted proteins | sample 4708041 | NCBI WGS metagenome assembly QGCY01 (sample SAMN08941164, study PRJNA450518) | Sediment metagenome, whole genome shotgun sequencing project. | biome: grassland soil; feature: grassland; material: soil; isolation source: soil 14 days enrichment with methanethiol and mixed carbon source ... | reverse complement strand
AATCGAAGTAGATGTGATTTTTATGCTTATCATCTAAAATAGAATTTATAACCTTTATAAGTTTCGTTTCTTTGAAGTGGATTTATATAAGTGTTATTAAAAGTTAAGGGGTTTGATAATGCGACTCAAAAAAAATCGTTCAATTCTATATTGAACGATTTTTTTATTTCTCTTTATTTCCGCTTATAGTATTGCTAAAATAATTTTCGATACCTTTTTTAAAGATTCTATAAATTTTAAACTGCCAAAACTACACTTTAACGAACATATGTATGCAATTATCGAAAAGAACTAACATTAACTTAAATCTTTCGTTTCTTTACATTGTATTTATATAATACAAACTAATTATAAGTTGGGGAATTTATAATATGTAACTATGTGAAATCGCTTAGAATGTATTCTAAGCGATTTCTTTAGTTTACGCCAAATGCAATTGCTTAGAAGTTTGTATATTTATAAGCAAAAAAACATGAAACTTTTAAAATTTCTACCAATTCTTATGCTTGTTTTATCCTGTAAACAAGAAAAAAACGAACCAAATTTATTAGAAAAAGCCAAAGACATTCACAAACGTGTTATGACTTTAGACACGCATGTAGATATTAATGTCTCAAATTTTACAGATTCTATTAATTATACTCAAAAACTTAAAAATCAAGTAAATCTCCCAAATATGGAAAAAGGAGGTTTAGATGTTGCATTTTTTATTGTGTATACTGGTCAAGGAGAATTAAACGAAGAAGGTTATGCAAAAGCATACAAAAATGCAATGAGCAAGTTTAATGCCATTCATAAACTAACTAAAGAGATTGCACCAGACAGAATTGCATTGGCTGTAAACTCTAAACAGGCAAAAGAGATTTATGCATCTGGTAAAAAAGTTGCCATGATAGGTGTAGAAAATGCATATCCTTTAGGTACAGATATAAAAAGAGTAAAAGAATTTTACGATTTAGGAGCAAGATACATGAGTCTATCTCATAATGGGCACAGTCAACTTTGTGATTCTAATACAGGTGAAACTGATGATGTTTGGTTGCATAATGGAGTTAGCGATTTTGGAAAAGAAGTTATCAAAGAAATGAATAAGTGGGGTATTATGATTGATGTTTCTCATCCTTCTAAAAAATCGATGAAAGATATGATTGAATTATCAAAAGCACCAATTATTGCTTCGCATTCATCAGCAAGAGCTTTATGCAACCACAGTAGAAATTTAGATGATGAACAATTAGAGTGGCTAAAAACAAATGGAGGTGTTGTGCAAGCTGTAGCCTTTAAAAGTTATGTAAATACAGAAAAAAATGATGCCTATGCAGCTGCAATTAAAGAAGTGATTACTAGCTTAGGAAAAGAATTGAATTTTGAAGTAAAATCTTGGGCAGAGGTTAGAAAAATGGAACCTAAAGAAAGACAAGATTATATAGCAACATATAGAGAATTGTCTAAAAAAGCAAAATTAGAAGTTGATGTAGAAAAATATCCACCTGTTGATGTAGCAGACTTTGTAGATCATATAGATTATCTCGTAAAAAAAATAGGAATAGATCATGTAGGTATCAGTTCAGATTTTGATGGTGGAGGAGGAGTTGAAGGTTGGAATGACGCTTCAGAAACTTTAAATGTAACTGTAGAATTGGTAAAAAGAGGCTATTCAGAAAGTGAAATAGCACAACTTTGGAATGGTAATTTACTCAGAGTTTTAGATGAAGTTGCAGAAATTGCTCAAAAAATACAATCAGAAGAAATGTAATTGGTAGTTTTATTAGAAATAAAATAAAAGCCATCTCATTAAGAGATGGCTTTTTTAATCAACTAATTCAAATAATTTACACAATGAAAACAATTAACTACTTTGTTCTCACTTTTAATATGGCAAGCATTGTGCCAAAGATGTTTTAAAGAGTTAATAATTGTTAAAAGAATTGTCGGTTTTTGTTAAAGTTTTAAAAAAATGCTTGTTAAAGTTTAGAAACGCTATTATTTTAAAAATTAATTCGTTTACATTTAAAAAATGTTTAAAAAGAATCTGATTTTTATATCGTATATACTTGTATTTCAATTATTTACAAGTAAAGTCTGTGCTCAAATAGATTTAGAATCTAAAGACCATTTTGTTTGGTTTGATGCTGTTGTTGGTCATGGAAATTCTGGAATTTACAACGGAACCATATTTGTTGAGCAATTTAAAACAAAGCCTAATAATCATCGTTTTTATCTTGATAATAGGTATAAGTTGGGCAATCTTATTTACGATAATCAAACGTATTATAACATCTATTTAAAGTATGATGTTTTTGAAGATCAGCTAATTGCCAAACTGCCTTACCAAGATAACTTTTTGTTTTTAAGATTGATAAAAGAAAAAATTGACTTTTTTGAATTGAATATCGATAAAATAGACAGTTCTACAGAAAAACATTCATTTGTTAACAGCAAAACAAAACCTTTAATTGTTAATGAAGATTTTGATGGATTTTATCAAATTTTGTCTAAATCAAAAACAGCTACTTTATTAAAAAAGAATTACAAAGAAACATCGGAGCTAATAGATAATAATTTAGCTTATACACAATTTTCTGAAAGAAGTTATTATGCCTTGTTAAAAGACAAAACTTATTATCCTATAAATTCTAAAAAAGATTTAATTAGAATTTTTCCAAATCAAAAAAAATACATTTCAATTTTTTATAGAAGAAACCGAAAGCTTTTTAAAGTAAATGAAACTGAATTTTATAAAAACCTGCTCAACGACCTCCAATTATCAATAGAAAAAACTGCAATTAAATAAGATGAAAAAAAATATATTCTTAATTTTATTTTTCTGCGTTTACATACTTAATGCCCAACAAAATCAACAAATTACTTTATCTTATTCAGATTTAACTTGTAAAGAAGTTTTAAAAAAGATAGAAGAAAAAACTGCGTATCGCTTTTATTATGTTGATGATTGGTTAAAAGAGAACAATTTAGTTTCTGGTAATTATGTAAATGCAGCACTCTCAGAAATTCTAAACGATCTTTTTAACAATACACTCATCAATTATTATATTCATTCAGATCAAAAGGTAATATTATCTCTTAATAGTGTTATTCACAATCGATTTCCTAATTTAGTTTGGAAAGAAAAAGAAGGTGATGCGCAAATAAATAATACCCAAAAAAGTGCGCCAATTTTTTACAGCGAAGTTGCTGCAAGCGAATCTTTAAATACGCAAGTGGTAAGAATTGGTAAAGAATCTAAAAACGCCACAGAAAAAAGATATACACTTAGTGGTTATGCAAAAAATGTTACTACAGGAGAAGTCATTCCTAATTTAGTGTTATTAGTACAAAACAGTTCAATTTCTGCGGTTACAGACGATAAAGGTTTTTATTCAATTCAGTTGCCTGTAGGTGCAAATGTTATAGAAGCTACCTCCTTAGGATTTTCATCACTCAAAAAAACGATAGTAATTTATAACAATGGAAAATATAACTTTTTATTAAAAGAAAGCTCTGTGTTGTTAGATGAATTAATTATTGAAGCAGGTAGAGATAAAAATATTAACGAAGCCATTACTGGAGTTACCACCATAAAAATTCAGGATATAAAAAATATTCCATTAATTTTAGGAGAAAGAGATATTTTAAAAGTTGCTACAGCTTTACCAGGAATAAAAAAAGCAGGAGAAGGTTCTGCAGGATTTAGTGTAAGAGGAGGTAAAGAAGATCAAAACCTAATACTTTTAGATGATGCTGTGTTGTATAATCCATCTCATTTTTTCGGTATTTTTTCAGGAATCAATCCTTTTACTTCTGGTGATGTAGATATTTATAAGGGTTCTATTCCACCAGAATTTGGAGGAAGATTATCATCAGTATTTAATATTAAAACCAAAGATTCAGATTTTAACAAATTTAAGGGAGAAGCCGCAATTGGACCAATAACAAGCAATTTAGCCTTACAAATACCAATTGTAAAAGAAAAAGCAAGTTTAATTGTTGGTGGTAGAGCCACGTATTCTAATTGGGTTTTAAGATTAATAGAAGACGAAAACCTAAGCAACAGTAGTGCATCTTTTTACGATACAAATTTAAAATATACACATAAAATAAGCGATAAAGACAAGTTAGAAGTGTCTGGATATTACAGTAACGATGCTTTTAGTATTACTTCAGATTCTTTACAAACTTATTCTAACAGATTGTTCTCTCTAAAATGGAATCGTAAGTTTAATGAAAAAAGTAGTGGTGTTTTAATTATAGCCAATAGCGAATACAAATTTAATTTACAATTCGATGAAAATTCGATAAATGATTTTGAGTTAGATTATAGAATTACTGAAACCGAGCTAAAATTAAAAATGAAATATTTAGCCAACGAAAAACATAAATTCGAATACGGAATATCGAATAAACTTTTTAATGTTTCACCAGGAAATATAAAACCAAAAGGCACACAATCTATTGTAGAGGTTTTTAATACACCAAAAGAAAGAGGTTTAGAATCTGCTGTATTTTTTGCAGATAGTTATAAAATTAATAAAAAACTGCAAGCAAATCTGGGGCTAAGATTCTCTTTATTTACAGCCTTAGGACCATCAACACAAAATGTATACGATGCTAGTTTACCTAAAAATGAAAACACAATTACAGAGGTTAAAAATTTTGGTGATAATGAAGTTATTAAAACTTATGGAGGGCCAGAAATAAGATCATCTTTAAGATATTCGTTAACTAAAAGTTTTTCTTTAAAAGCTGGTTTTAATAGTACTTATCAATACATTCATACTTTATCGAATAACACAACAGCTTCGCCTACTGATACTTGGAGGTTGTCTAATTTAAATATAAAACCACAACAAGCAAATCAAATTTCATTCGGACTTTTTAAAAATTTAAATGGAAATGAATATGAGTTGAGTTTAGAAAGTTATTACAAAACCAGTAAAAATATTCTCGATTATAAAGTAGGAGCTAATTTATTATTGAATCAAAATATAGAGTCTGATATTTTACAAGGTAAAGGTAAAGCTTATGGCGTAGAATTTTTACTAAAGAAAAATAAAGGACGATTAAATGGTTGGTTAGGATATAGTTATTCTCGTTCTTTTATTCAGTTAGATAGTCAGTTTAGAGAAGAAAGAGTCAATAATGGAAATTATTTTCCTGCAAACTTCGATAAACCTCATGACCTGAATGTTATTGCCAATTATAAAATAACAAAAAGGTATAGTTTCTCAGCAAATTTTGCTTATCAAACAGGTAGACCTGTCACTTATCCAATAGGAAGTTTTTTATTAAATGGAGAAGAAAGAGTTTTATATAGCGATCGAAATAAATTCAGAATTCCAGATTATTTTAGGTTAGATATTGGTTTTAATGTAGAAGGAAATCATAAAATTAAAAAACCAGGTCATGGTTTCTGGAATATTTCTGTTTACAATGTATTAGGAAGAAACAATCCGTATTCTGTTTTTTTTGTAACAGATGCTGGCGAAATTAAAGCTTACAAAAGCTCAATATTTGCATTTCCAATACCAACAATAACCTATAACATAAGTTTCTAAACTAGTATTAATTATGAAGAAAATAGTTTATTTCATTTCCATTGGTATTCTTTTAGCAATTACAAACAGTTGCATAGAAGAATTTGATGCGGCAACTGAAGAATTTGAAGACGCATTAGTTATAGAAGCTACACTTACAAACGAATTAAAACACCATCAAATTACATTATCTAGAACATACACATTCGAAGATTATGAACCAACTTACGAGTCTGGAGCTGTAATTAAAATAGAAGCAAGCAATAACAATACTTATAATTTTACAGAGACTGGTTATGGAGTTTATACTTCTAATGCAATGTTTAAAGCAGAACCTAATGTAGATTATACTTTGAATATAGAAACGCAAGATGGTAAAGCCTATAAATCGCAAAACACACAGTTAACCAATGTAACTGCTATAGATAATGTATATGCAGAATTGGCAGTTAATGATGATGGAGAAGAAGGAATTGGTTTGTACGTAGATAGTTTTGATGCCACAAATAGCACTAAATATTATGGCTACGAATTTGAAGAAACCTATAAAATTGTAGCCCCTTTTTGGACACCAGATGATTTAATTTTAAATTCATCAGGCAGTTTTTCTGTGGTACCAAGAGCACAAGAAGAACAAACCTGTTACCAAACCATAGCTTCTAAAGGCAGAATGCTAACAGATACCAATCTTTTAGAAGAAGATAGAGTTTCTAAATTCTTATTAACTTTTATTCCTAGTGATGATATTCGGCTAAATACCAGATATAGTATCGCTGTAAAACAATATGTACAATCTAGCGAATCTTACAATTACTTAAGAGTTTTAGAAGAATTTTCGAGTTCACAAAGTGTGTTATCGCAAATTCAACCAGGGTTTTTATCGAGTAATATTTATGCAGTAAATAATGAAAACGAAAAAGTTTTGGGTTTTTTCGAAGTATCTTCTGTTTCAGAAAAAAGAATATTTTTTGATAGATCAGAAGTTTTAGAATCCGATTATCCTTGGATATGCACAATTTTCGATCCTCCAGCAAATGAATTAAGAACCTTGGTAAGATTAGATAGAGTAACATTAGTATACGAAAAACCAATAGGAGAAGATGGTGGTCCTTATGATGTAGTTACACGTATTTGTGGAGATTGTACCATGTCAGGATCTAATATTAAACCAGATTTTTGGGTAGATTAAATTTATAAAATGAAAAAATTAGCACTTTTAGTATTCTTTGTTTGCTTTTTTTCTGAGAGCTATTCACAAAATAATCAGCAAAATTCTGAGTTATTTAAGAATATACCTCAAGAAAATATTTTTGTGCATTACAACACAAGTTTTATACTTTCTGGAGAACATTTATTGTATAAAGTTTATTGTTTAGATGCCAAAACCAATCAACTTACAAACCTAAGTAAAGTGGCTTATGTTGCTTTGGTTGATGAGAATTATAAAGTTCATTTTAAGCATAAAATTTTATTAAACTCAGGCTTAGGTCAAGGAGACTTTTTTATACCAGCTTCCATAAATTCTGGTAATTATAAAATAGTAGCGTATACAAAATGGATGATAAATGGAGGAGAAGATAACTTTTTTCAAGGAGATCTTGCTATTTTAAATCCGTTTGCAGACAATTCTAAATTTTTGAATAAAGAAAATGAAATTCAACAACCTACAACTAAAACTAAAATTAAGAACAATACAAATGCTATAAAACTCGCTTTAAATAAAGCTGTATTTAAAAATAGAGAAAAAGTTATTTTAAATGTAAATGCAAATAATGCAAACGAAATTGCTGGTAATTATTCAATTTCTGTGCGTAAAGTAGATCAATTTTATGTTCCTGAAAAACAGAAAAGTAATACGTATTTGTCTTTGTATAAAAATAATACATCATTAAAAAATACTACTGAATTAATTGAAATACCTGAATTTAGAGGAGAGTTAATCTCTGGTAAAGTAATTGATAAAAATTCTCAAAAAGCAATTCCTTCTGTAAACGTTTCAATTGCGATTCCTGGAAGTGAATATATTTTTAAAGTGTCTAAAACAGACAATACAGGTAAGTTTTATTTTATTATTGATAAAACGTACAATTCCTCTAAAGCTACAATAGAAATTGATGATGAAAACCGAGAAAATTATCAAATACTAGTAAATAAAGAAGATACTGTAAACTTTAAAAACCTACAATTTAAAGATTTTAGCTTATCAGAAGAAGTAAAGAGTTTTATAGAACAAAGAAGTATTTACAATCAAATAGAAAATGCGTACAATGTTAAAAAACAAGATTCTATAAAAAAATATAGCAATAAAGAGAAGTTCTTTGGTACAAATGTATATACTTATTATTTAGATGATTATAACAGATTTCCTACTTTAAAAGAAACCCTAACAGAAATTACAGAACATTTATATTATTCTAAAAAAGGGGGGCAATATGCTATAAAAGTGTTGGGTGTAGATTTTTTCTATAGAGATAACAAACCATTATTGCTAATTGATGGTTTACAGATTTTAAATCATAATGATATTATTGATTTAAAAACCAAGCAAGTAGAAAAAATAATTGTATTAAAAGACAATTATGTTTACGGAACAAAACTTTATAATGGAGTAATTATTCTTGAAACTTTTAATGGTGACTACGCAAATTTAGTAAGTAAAGATTATCAAAAAAATGTAGATTTATTTAAGCCTTTAGTGCCTAAAAAGTACTTTGTTCAAAATTATGATGATGATATACAAGAAAGAATTCCAGATTTTAGAACTCAGTTATTTTGGAAACAAAATTGTAATCTAACTCAAAAAACGAATCAATTTAACTTTTACACTTCAGATAATACTGGTTTTTATGAAATTAATTTAGAAGGTTTTACCAAACAAGGAAAACCAATTTCAATAAAAACTACGTTCGAAGTTAAATAGCATGTTTGTGTGCTTTGTAAGATGATCTTACCAAAGCTCCACTTTCTACATACATAAAGCCCATTTCTAAACCAATGGTTTCGTATTTTTTAAACTGTTCTGGAGTTATAAATTCTTTAACAGGTAAATGTTTTTTTGTAGGCTGTAAGTACTGTCCAATTGTAATAATATCACAATTTACAGCTCTTAAATCTTTCATGGTTTGTATAACTTCGTCCTCTTTTTCACCTAAACCTAGCATTAAACCAGTTTTGGTTCGCATTCCGTTTTCTTTTAAGTATTTTAAAACACCTAAACTTCTATCATATTTTGCTTGTATTCTAACTTCACGAGTTAACCTTCTAACAGTTTCCATGTTATGAGAAACCACTTCTGGATGCACCTCAATAATTCGATCTATTTGTTTAGTGTTTCCTTGAAAATCCGGAATTAAAGTCTCTAAAGTTGTATTCGGATTTGCTCTACGAATGGCTTCTACAGTTTCTGCCCAAATAATAGAACCACCATCTTTTAAATCGTCTCTATCTACAGAAGTAATTACAGCGTGTTTAATGCTCATAATTTTAATAGAACGTGCCACTTTTTCAGGTTCATCCCATTCAACAGTTTCTGGTCTTCCTGTTTTTACTCCACAAAAACCACAAGAACGAGTACAGATATTTCCTAAAATCATAAAAGTAGCTGTACCTTCTCCCCAACATTCACCCATATTTGGGCAGCTACCACTTGTACAAATTGTATTTAATTTATACTTATCAACTAAACCTCTTAACTCAGTATATTTTTTACCTACAGGTAATTTTACACGTAACCATTTTGGTTTTTTTGGTCTTTCAGGAAGTACTACAGATTCTATCGCCATTATCAATCTAATTTAAAGTACAAATTTACGAAGAAAAGATTAAGAAGGTAATACAAGTTTAAGAATTAATTCTGTTGATTTTTTCTTTTAGATAGGATGCTTAAAATAAAAGAAATAAAAAGGATTAAAAATAAAGCTAAGATTATTTTTTTGTTGATATAATAAGATTTTCTGATAAAGATTTCAGATTAAAAATTATCATCAACAATAAAAATAAGATTTTACAATTCATAAAAGCTTAGAAAAATGAAATACTACTTAAAAACCAAATACTAAAACCCATTAAAAATACAATACCAGCAATACTTAAAATTCTAATAAATATTTTTGGTTGATGTTCTTTGGGCGTGTGTTTTCCTGTTATTAATAAGTAGTTCATTATCGCATAAAAAGGAGCTGTTAAAAACGATAAAATTGTGGCAATTTTTATTAAACTACCCATGTTTGCTAAAAAGAATTGTAATATAATTATGGTGCCTATAAACAAGAAGAAAATCCAAAACCAATATCCGAATTTAAAACTTTTATCAAACAATAATTTAGAACTTCTATTCATGGCTCTTGGTGATGCATCTAAAGTAGTTAAGGTAGTGCTAAACATGGTTGTAAAAGCTGCAAGAGCAATAAAAATATAAGAGAATTCGCCAAGATTTTTAGTGTATAAATTAATTAATTGAGATGCAAATATGACACCTTTATCAGAAAAAGTTTCACCAGAATTGTACATGACCAAAGTACCTAAAAGCACAAAGCAAACACCTAAAATTAAAGTACCAAGATAACCTACATTAAAATCGAAAATGGCATCTTTTGGTTTTATGTTAACCAAAGTATTTTTACTTTTTTCTACAGACCAAATGGAGTGCCATATAGAAATATCTAAAGAAGTAGGCATCCATCCTAAAAAAGCAATTAAAAAGGTAACTTCTACAGAACCAGAAGGTAAAATCTGAATTACATCAAAAGCCTCATCAGAACTAAATAAAGCCACAGCAACAGCTGCAACAGTACTTATAGTAAGTGTAATGATTATGTATTTCATTAAATTATCTAGCAATTTATACTTACCAATTAGCAAAATAATAACGCTAATTGCCATTAAAATTGCAGACCAAATAACTAGGTTGTCTGTTACACCAAAAATTTTAGAAGCCAAACCTGCTGTAACAATAGTTACTGCTGCTTGTATGGTAAACATAGTAGCAAAATTTAATACATAATAAATTGCCAAAACACCTTTGCCTAATTTTCGATAACCATCTAATAAAGTTTCTCCAGTTGCTGCTGCATAACGTGGTCCAAATTGAAAAAATGGATATTTTATAATATGAATTAACAACAAAGCCCAAAGCAAACCAAAACCAAATTCTGCACCTGCTTTTGTAGATTGTACCAAATGAGATACACCAATGGCAGCCCCTGCAAATAATAAACCTGGTCCTAAAGATTGTAAGAATGATTTTTTCATTTTATTTCTTTTCAATAATTTCTGCCAATAATTTTTTCGCACGTAATAATTTTACTTTTACGTTGTTCATTGGCTCTTTAATTTGAGAAGAAATTTCTTTATAACTCAATTCTTGAAAATAGCGTAACTGTATTACTTCTTGGTATTTAGGTTTTAATTGTTTAATATCTCTTAACAGTTTTGCTAAATTTTGTTCTCTAATTATTTTATCTTCTGGAGTAGGATTTTCATCAATAACTAAATATGCTTTTTCTTCTTGTTCTAAAGTGGTTTCTGTAGAAATGGAAGATTTTTTTTTGCGTAGTAAATCAATATGAACGTTTTTAGAGATGGTAATTAGCCAAGTTTTAAAAGCGTATTTATCATCAAAAGTATTTATT
>QGCY01000199.1_pt1 | contig 11190 bp, 11 predicted proteins | sample 4708041 | NCBI WGS metagenome assembly QGCY01 (sample SAMN08941164, study PRJNA450518) | Sediment metagenome, whole genome shotgun sequencing project. | biome: grassland soil; feature: grassland; material: soil; isolation source: soil 14 days enrichment with methanethiol and mixed carbon source ... | reverse complement strand
GTCAAAATGGTATAGTTTGAGGCCGCCTCACCAAGGCTCATCCCTTGCGTAGCCGTACCAATGACGATGCCGCCGATAATGTTGATGAACATAATAAGCAAACCGGCAATCGCATCGCCGCGAACGAACTTTGCCGCACCATCCATGGCCCCGTAAAAAGTGCTTTCTTGCTCTAGGGTAGATCGCCGAAGCTTGGCTTCATCTTCGTTAATCAGGCCGGAAGACAAATCACTGTCAATCGCCATTTGTTTGCCGGGCATAGCGTCTAGGGTAAAGCGTGCGGCAACCTCGGCAATTCGGCCTGAACCTTTGGTGATCACGACAAAGTTTACAATCACGAGGATGGCAAACACGATGGCGCCAATAATATAACTGTCTTTGATAATGAACGTACCAAAGGCTTCGATCACCGCACCGGCGGCATCGCGCCCATCATGACCGTTTTCAAGAATTAAGCGGGTTGAGGCTACATTCAGGCCTAGCCGTAAAGAGGTCGATACCAGTAAGACGGTTGGAAACGTAGAAAAGTCGAGCGGTGATTGAATAAAGAGCACCGTCATCAAGATCATGACACTAAAAGCAACGGAAATAGACAAGCCAAAGTCGAGTATACTCGTTGGAATAGGTACCAGCATAAATAGAATAATCGCAATAATGCCAAAAGCGAATATCACATCGCTTCGCATATATTTACCGATATTCCCTGATAAACCAGCAGCATTGCCGGCAGAAGAAGCGTTAGCCATATAATAAACAGATCGTCAAGAAGGAGCTATAACCCTCCCCATCTTAAGTTATGAAGGCTCAAAGTTCAAACGATTCCGTCGAATATAGTCTAGTAAAAAGCATAAAAACATGAGAATATGTTCTACAACTGAGAGCCATTGCTATGGGGTGCAATGGCAGTTTGTCTTATATCGGGGGAAAATCATGGAACCTTTTGTAATTGCACTCGTGTGTTTTGCACTGTATTTGGCGTATGCGAGCGTGAAAACTGTGCCGCAAGGATATCAATTCACGGTGGAGCGTTTTGGTCGATATACAATGACCTTGAAGCCGGGCTTGCATTTGATTTTGCCATTCATTGACCAAGTTGGTGCAAAGTTGAGCATGATGGAAACCGTCTTGGACGTGCCATCCCAAGAAGTTATTACAAAGGATAACGCGGTCGTTCAGGTCGATGGCGTTGTATTCTATCAAGTTTTGAATGCTGCGCGCGCCGCATACGAAGTCCGCGACATGGAACGCGCAATTCTCAATCTAACCATGACAAACCTTAGAACGGTCATGGGGTCAATGGATCTGGATGAGCTCTTATCTGAGCGAGATCGCATCAATGCGCGTTTGCTGCAAATTGTAGACGAAGCAACTGAGCCTTGGGGCATTAAAGTCACCCGCATTGAGATTAAAGATATCTCCCCGCCGCGTGATTTGGTTGATTCAATGGCGCGTCAGATGAAGGCGGAGCGTGAAAAGCGTGCCACTATTTTGGAAGCTCAAGGCCACAGAGAGTCAGAAATTCTGCGCTCGGAAGGTGAAAAACAAGCCGCTATTTTAGAGGCCGAAGGTCGTAAAGAAGCAGCATATCGTGATGCAGAAGCACGTGAGCGTGAAGCCGAAGCCGAAGCCAAAGCAACCGAAATGGTTTCATTGGCGATTGCTAAAGGGGATGCACAGGCGATTAATTATTTCGTAGCACAAGAATATGTGAAGCAAATCGGTAAATTCGCCAACTCGCCAAGTCAAAAACTAGTCTTCATGCCTTTAGAAGCATCAAGCTTGATTGGGTCATTAGGCGGTATCGCTGAGCTGGTTAAAGAAGGTGTCGGTGATGCCAAGACTGTAGCTAAAGCAAAAAAATAAAGAAAGGCAGTCTCTAAATGGAAGAAGGTCTCTTGTCTTTATTTGATAATATGGAAGCATGGCATTGGTTTGGCTTTGCCTTGCTTTTGATTATTGTTGAACTCACTATGATCGGGGCTTACTTCCTGATTTGGGTCGGGGGTGCAGCCGCACTGGTCGGGCTGATTATGTTGATATCTCCTGACATTAGCACGCATATGCAGCTGGTGATTTGGTCACTTGCATCGATTTTCGGGCTGACGATTTGGTTTTTCTACCGTAAAAAAAATCCGGTAACGCATGAAACCTCTGAGCCTTTCTTAAATGAAAGGGGCGCAAAATATGTAGGACGTGTGTTCACGTTGGAAGAAGCTTTAAAAGCAGGCATTGATGCACGCATTAAAGTTGATGACACGGTGTGGACTATTCGTTCTGAGGTGGATGTCAAAAAAGGAAGTGATATCTCAGTGATTGGCTGTGATAGCAATGTCTTGATGGTTGGTCCTAAAAAAGATTGATCATCGTGAAGGTTATTTTAGCACTTTTATTGGCGTGCTATATACCAAGCCGCGCCAAACTAACGTGTGAGTAGCCGTTTTTAACCCGCTTGTGAGGCCGGAACTTCAGCTCCATCATCTTTATATTGGTTGAGCTTGTTGCGCAGCGTGCGAATTGAAATTCCCAAAATATTGGCGGCATGAGTGCGATTGCCCAAGCAATGTTCTAGCGTGTTGATGATCATGTCGCGCTCAACATCTGCGATGGATCTCCCGATTAAGCTTTCAACCGCGCCCGGATTTTGTACCATCGGCTGCTGCTGCGCGGTGTCGGTGCCTGCTTTCCCTACACCGGTTGGGTCAGGCGCTTGCGTGGTGCCAACCGCTTGGCCGGCATTGCTTTGAAAGGAGCTGTCTTGGATGAGCAACGCATCAGGTTCAATCTCATCTTCCATCGACATTAAAATCGCACGATGCATGGTGTTTTCTAGTTCACGAATGTTACCGCGCCAGCTATAGCTCTGTGCTTTTTGCAGCGATTCTGGGCTTAGTTTTTTGCGTCCAACACCGTTAGCATCGGCATATTTATCTGCAAAGAATTGTGCCAAAGGCGGAATGTCCGATGGGCGCTCACGCAAAGCGGGGAGGGCCAGATTGACCACATTCAAACGAAAATATAAATCTTCACGAAACTCACCTTTTTGTACGGATGATTGTAAATCCCGGTTTGAAGTGGCGATAATTCTTACATTGACCTTTACCGGATTGTTCGAACCAATACGGGTAATTTCTTTTTCCTGAATGGCGCGCAACAGCTTGGCTTGCAGGGATGGATGCATTTCGCTCACCTCGTCCAGCAATAATGTTCCACCATGGGATTCTTCGAATTTACCAATCCGACGGGCTGTTGCACCAGTGAAGGAGCCTTTTTCGTGGCCAAATAATTCTGATTCCAGTAAGTTTTCAGGGATAGCCGCGCAGTTAACGGCAATGAATTGTCCGTCCTTGCGTTTGGATTTTTTATGAATATAGGCTGACATCACCTCTTTACCTGTACCGGATTCACCAGTGATCAAAACGGTAGCTTCGCTAGGGGCAACTTTATCGGCCAGCTGTACAACTTTTTGCATCTTAGGATCGCCGGCAATCATATCATTGCCGCCATCGCTTACGGCTTGCAAAATGGCGGCGATAAGCTCCGCATCCGGGGGAAGGGGGACATATTCTTTGGCGCCGGCTTGAATGGCTTTAACAGCTGCACGCGCATCGTTATCGACGCCGCAGGCAATTACAGGCAAGTGAATACGGGCATTCTCAAGCTCTTGTACGAAATCTTCGATCTTTTGTTTTACATCAATCATCACTAAATCAGCGCCTTTGCCGTTAAGCAAAGCACCAATAGCTTCGGTGATATCCTCGCAATGAATAACTTTTGCACCACGCTGAAAAGCGATCTTCCCAGCTTGGGAGATATGACCGTCTAAATGTCCGATAACCATAAGGCGCATGAAAAATTCCTTTTACAAAAAATACGTAGAGATAATTGTAGTGATTTCAAGGGTTTTGGCAAGGGAGAACCCTGCGTCACACATGCATTATTAGGTAAAACATGACGATAAAGCCACGATTAGTCAAAATAGATAATCTGATGAGTGGGTGGCAGCGCTGAGTTGAGCTCCATCTCCAGTTTCCGAGGGTTATCCTGGCGTGCAATTGAAATGGCGGTCAGGCGGATCAGGTGGCGGATCAGCATTTCGTCTTTGGAGTATTTCTCTAGCTTAATCGCCAGAGGCGACATAATAACAGTGCCTAAAATTGCACCATAAAAGGTGGTCAATAATGCCAGTGCCATCGCAGGCCCGATGGTCTCTGGGTCTTCAAGGTCGGCCAGCATCTGTACCAAGCCAACCAGCGTGCCAATCAATCCCATGGCTGGCGCGATCTCAGCGGCACGCCGTGTGACGCTCGCAGTACGTTTGTGGCGTTCGCTAAGGGCGTTAATGTCCTGCATTAAAATAGCATTCACATCATCAGGTTTATTGCCGTCTGCGGCCATCAGCATAGCGTCTTTTAAAAATGGATGTTTTTCAAATTCTGTTTCATGCTTAGCTAACGATAAAAGGCCGGTTTTTTTGGTTGTTACCGCTGTATTCATTAGCATAATTGCGAAATCTTCTGGATCATAATGCTTAAACAAAACGGATTGTTTGAACACATTGCCGGCTTGTGCAAGTTCTTGAGCTGTATAAGAAATAGCGGTGACGGTAAGGGTTCCGCCAACGACGAGGGCTAATGCAGGCCATTGAATAAAGCTGGCATTGCTCTCGCTCATCGTAACGGCGATAATGATGATGATAACGGAAAAAATAAGCCCCAAGATGGTGGCCCAGTCGACCAAAGTTTTGGCTTGTGGTACCAAAATACGAGGTGCAGCACCTTGAGAAGATTTAACGCTACTTTTAAGTTCTTTTCTAACGCTATCAGCCATGCAATACGTCTTTATGCGCGATCGGATTTAACAATTTCAGTCATGGTCACACCCAATTTATCGTCAACCACAACGACTTCACCCCGTGCAACCAGTCGGTTATTCACGTAAATATCGATGGCTTCGCCCACTTTACGATCAAGCTCAACAACCGCGCCTCGTCCAAGCTTTAAAAGCTGGCTGACTTGCATGGTGGACCGCCCTAAAACGGCAGAAATTTGAACCGGAATGTCGTAAATAGCGGCAACTTCTTGCGCCATAGGCTCTCCATATTCAAAAGGAGATTCTTCTTCTTTATTGCTTGCAGGGTCGTCAATCTCCTGCAAGTTCATGGCGCCTCCATCTTGGTCGCCATCGCCTTCGCCGAAAATATCATCAATCGCATCTTGATTGACTTCATTATCTGGATTTTGATCATCACTCATCTGGTTTCTCCATTTCGTCGGAAGAAGTTGGTTCTTCTTCGCTTTCTGGGTTTATTGCGTCGTCGGCCTGCGGTGTTGGCTCGTTTTGTTCATCTTTTACTATATCACATTTATCATCCATTGCTGGAATTTCTGTTTGATCATTCCTGATTATACCGCTTTCATCAAGAGCAAGCTTTAAATGTTCAGCAATCTTTGTGCCAATTTCGCTTGAACTATATAAAGCGCCGCCATTAGCCCATCGAATATCATAGCTATTTTCTTGCGCATGAGGGGCTGCCGTTAATGAATAAGTATGCCCCGGGAAGGCTTCGTCTAAATAGCTTTTCAAGGGATTGACTTGAGCTTCTGGTACGCTGATTTGAATAGTGTCGCGCAACGTGCCTATTTGCTCGGATAAAACATCGTTTAAAGCGGCCTTTAGCTCTTCAAGGCCGTAAAGTTTGCTGTAATAGGGGTGGAGCTTATGAAAGATCGTGGACGCCAAATGAATGGTTTCAGCTTCAAATAAGCGATTTCGCTCTGCCTCACGGGCCTCAAAATCTGGGAGAATGGCGATTAGCGCTGCTAGCGTGTTTTTTAAAGAGTGGGTTTGATCTTCGATGGCGGCGTCTTTGCCGGCGGCAAGACCATCTTGATATGCTTTTTGCTTGGCAGCCTCTAGCTCTTCTTCCGAAAAGCTAGGGGGCGGAGGTTCGACAAAAGCCGCTTCAATGCCCTCTTCTTCAAGGGGCTCATTATTCTCGCCTTCAATCTCGGGACCATCATCGAAATTATGTAGGTGAAATAGAAACTTTTCAGGTTTTTTATTCAAAACGAACACCGTAAAATAGGAAAACGAACCATCATAAAGCGCTAATAAATCATCTCGTCTTCCTCGGTGCCGCTGGAGATCATAAGTTCTCCACGGCCTTCGAGGTCTTTAGCGACATTGACGATATATTGCTGTGTTTCTTCAACATCACGCAAACGAATGGGGCCCATGGCGGCCATATCCTCTTTCATAATCTTTGCTGCACGCTCTGACATGTTTGAGAAGAATAAATCACGCATTGATTCGGTTGCGCCTTTGAGGGCAACCGGTAGCTTGTCTTTGTCTACGGCCCGAATAAGGGTCTGAACACCGGTAGAATCCAGATTCATTAAGTCTTCGAAAGTGAACATGAGCGAGCGAATTTTTTCAGCTGATTCAGGAAGAGATTTATCAAGCTCATCCAAAAAGCGTGCTTCGGCCGTACGGTCCATGTTGTTAAAGATGTCGGCAATCAATTCATGTGAATCGCGGCGCTGTGTGCGGGCAAGGTTGGTCATAAATTCAGAGCGCAGCGTACGCTCGACCTCTTCTAAAATATCTTTTTGTACAGCTTCCATTCGCAATAAACGATGAATAACTTCTAAGGCGAAAGCTTCCGGCAGCATGGCAAGCACGCGCGCGGCATGGTCGGGATTGATTTTTGATAAAACCACGGCCACGGTTTGTGGATATTCTTTTTGTAGGAACGTGGCCAGAACCTCTTCGTTCACATTGCCGAGTTTCTCCCACATGGTGCGTCCGGCTGGGCCACGAATCTCCTCCATGATGGCGCTGATGCGTTCTTCAGCAATGCCGGCCTTGGATAATAGGCGTTGTGTACTGTCAGTTGAGCCAACCAAAGATCCGGTTGAGCTCATCTTTTCGGCAAAATCAACGAACAGGCGTTCAAGAATTTTCGGGCTGACCTGACCAAGATGAGACATGATTTGGGAAAGCTCCAAAATCTCATCTTCATCCATTTGGCCAAAAATATTAGCTGTGTGCTCTTCGCCGAGGGCCAGCAATAAAATTGCGGCCTTCTCTCCACCGCTTAGGCTTCTGTAATCTTCTTTAGCATTCATTTGTGCCACGGCCTTTGGGTGCTCCTACGAATAATTAGTTTTCCTGTGTCATCCAGCTACGAATGACAGAGAGGGTTTCGTTGGGGTAATTTTCAACAATTTCTTCGACTTTTTTGATGGAAGATGCACGAACCTTGCCCTCGACCCCGTGAATATTAATCAGACTTTCATCTTCTTCATCTTCTTCATCAGCGTCACCGGCGGGGCCAGTAAGGGCGGGATTCATGGGTGATGAAGCCAGTAATTCTGTCTCAAGACTATCTTGTAGGGGGGCGGAAGTTGGCACGGTATCCAGGAGTTTGTTTACCATGGGCTGCAGTACCAGTAAGATGACAAGGATAATCATAATAGCAACGGTCATGATCTCGGCTACGTCGAGGATTTTGTTTTTATCAAAGCCAAGTAATTGCCCTGCATCGATAAATTCTTCATTGGTGTCGACCTGTGCAAAGGGTAGGTTAACAACCTCGATTTGATCGCCTCGGGTGTCGTTAAAGCCGACAGCTGTACGGACTAAAGCACTAATCTGGTCGAGTTCTTGTTGGGGGCGTGGCGTATAAACTTTGTTTCCATCTTCGTCGCGGACATAACGCCCATCAACCAAAACAGCAACGGAAAGTTTTTTGATTTCACCCACTTCGCGCACGGTATTGCGAATGGTTTTGCTGATCTCGTAATTGGTAGTTTCTTCCACACGGTTATCTTCGGCGGAGGGCTGATTTTCACTTAACAGGTCGCCGCCAATGCCGGGCAAATTATTGCCAACAGAAACATCCTCGGGCGAGGCTCCGTCACGTTCAAGGGAGTTCTCTTCCGTCACTTGCGTTGACCGCACAACCTGACCGGCTGGGTCATAGAGCTCTTCATTCATGCTGATGCGGTCAAAATTCATTTCTGCCGTAACTGTAGCCCGTACTTTGCCGTAGCCAACAATACGGTTCACTTGATCTTCAATTTTTTCGATCAAGCGACGTTCATAGTTGAGGCGCATTTCTTCGGCCTTGGCGGCCATCATATCGACGCCTTGATCTTCCATGCTGGCCAGTAAGTTGCCGTTACTATCAATGATTGAAACTTGGCCAGGTTTTAAATCCGGCACGGAGGAGGCTACTAAAGATTGAATGGCTAAGATTTTTTCTCGCTCAATTTGAACGCCAGGTCTGATTCCTAAGAAAATGCTTGCCGATGCAGTGCGTTGTTCGCGGCTAAACAGCTCGCGCTGGGGAAGTACAATATGGACACGGGCGCTGCGAATATTCTCGACTGACATAATCGTTCGGGCAATCTCGCCCTCTAATGCGCGGACCTGATTAATGTTTTGAACGAAATTCGTGGTGCCAAAGCCGCTGTCTTCGTCAAAAAGCTCGTACCCCATATTGCCGCCATTGGGCAGACCCGCTTCGGCGAGTAGCATACGTGCGCGACCAACTTGGTCTTCGGGGGTAAAGATTTTAGCCCCGTCCGGGGAAACGTCATAGGGAACACCGCTGGATTCGAGCTTGGCAGCGACAGAGGCGGCATCTACCGTGGATAGATCCGCGTAAAGGAGTTTCATGTCGGGAACGGTAATGCGCAACGAGATAAAGACAAAAAACAAAATCAGGCCCAAAAAGACGCCCGCCATAATTCCTAGGCGAGCTGCTCCGAGTTGTTTGAGTGTTTCAAGAAGGTTATCCACAGGCTTTTGTCCGACTACAGTTACGAAATTTTATTCTACCGCGAAAAAGAACTCCCGAAAAGGGAAAGGTTTAAGGAAAACGGTTTGCGGTTTTACTCGTCTTGCCTCTAATCATTATAGCTTATTTTTTTGCTTTTTTCTATGACTTCATCGATAAAAACTGAGCCAAAAGCCTTGAAAAACCAGAATTGTGAGTAATTGAGGGGTAAAGTCTCGCCCAGATTCGCACTGGATCCCCGAATCGCTTTATAGGTAGATCTTATCTAAAGGGTAGGTTTACCGTTTTCTTGACTTTTGTTATGGAATCAGTTACCGTGATAGTAGGGTATTGTATTTTTAAGGTTCTTATAGAAAATTGGGACTTTAAAAAAGTTAGGATTTAATAATGTTTGAAGCTGTTAATTCAGTGATATCGAATGCGCCATTTTTGCGCAACGCCGCCGAGCAAGTAAGCTCAGCGCGTGATATCAATGCTTCAAAGCCATCCGTCCCGGAAGCTCCTTATATCAGTCCTTATGTTCACCTTGATACCAATTACGATAAAGCCGTGATTCAAATTCGTGACTCAGATACGGGCGATGTGTTGAAGCAATTCCCCTCTCAGGAGACTTTGGCTCAGCGCGCACGTCAGGCCGAAAGTGATCGCCGTCAAAGTGAGGCTCAGGCTACATCGCAGCAACAGCGTCAGTCTGTAGCGATTGAAAGTAGCGAGGCATCGGTTAGCCAATTTGTGTCGCAGTCCAATATTTACGTAGAAGCACAACAAATTGCTTCCTCGGGTGATCAGTCATATTCTTCCGCACCGTCCAGCAATGCGGTGTCTAGCGCTATTTCTTCTGCTTCTTCTGCGGGCGAAAGCGCGCCTTCACAAGTTTCTATCAGCGCATAATAATAGCTATACCTGATGAGTTGTATGGTCTAATCGGTTGAAGTATCCGGTGCTTTTTTGTCGGGTGATCCCATCAAACCAGCGGCGATTTCGCGGTTAATGCTAATGAGCGTGTCAAATTTTTCAGCTTTGGGCTTGGCTAGAATATCGGTTTCCCGCTTAAAGATAAAATTAGCCAGGTTAATGATGTTACTGCGCAGGGCATTATCATGGCCGTCACCTTTGTTCTCGATCGCTGTATCGTAAAACATGATCCAGATTTGGCGGTTATATTTCAGTGTTTCTTCAATAATATCGCTATTAGCCGTGTCCAGCGCATCGCGAAGATCCTGAAGCATCTTCGCTGACTTCAAAAGTACCCGTGCCTCAAGCTCACGCTGGTCAGGCGTGTTACGCTGTGCGTGGTCACCATAGGTGGACGCGGCCTTGCTGTAGGGGTTAGCTGGCGGATGATTGCTGGGTGACATGTTCGATCAGTTCCTTTTCGTGGGCAATGAGTTGTTTTGCGACTTTAAGTGCCTTGTAATAATTTGAATTGATGATGTGATCGTTAATCTGCATGAAAAAGATTGATGTCGTTGGCGAGGCAGATTGAATATCTTTGATCAGGTCAAAATATTGCCCGTGATACGTGGCAGGTTCGTCAGCTAGATACATGCATTGAATAAGAAAATATATTTTCTTACAGGGAGTCTCGGCGGCCTCTTCTTGCATAATATCTTTTTCACGCATGATCGGTGCATCACCAGCGATATGAATCCGGGTGCGCTGACTGTCATTGGTAATAACGGCCTGACCAATCAAAATTTTTTCACCGGGTTTTAAATCAATAACAAGAGCCATGAGCGTATGAGGATTCCTTCCTTCTCTATCGATGCTTTCTGCATGTTTGCGTCTATAATAACCATTATAGCATAGCTTTGATTGTGACGAAAATAGGCAATATTTGCCGGATGGCGGGCATGGGTTTACAGGTGCTGCTAGAGCATAAAAAAAGGCTGCCGTGTAATCGGCCAGCCCTTCTTGATAAAAGAAAAATGGTGCCCCCAGCGAGACTCGAACTCGCACTCCCGAAGGAACCGGATTTTGAATCCGGCGCGTCTACCAATTCCACCACAGGGGCATAGGAACCATCTTCTTCAGGACAGTATCTCTAATCATTTTGAACGGTGAATTCAAGTAAAAACTATCTGTTTTGTCATTCAAAGCTATGCTTTACTGATAAGTATGAGAAAAAAAGCCGTCGCACGTTCGATTGCGCAACTTTTATTGGATATGAAAGATCACCCAGCTATGGCGCACTCACGCATCAGCGTGGAGCAACTTACCTTGTGTTTTCATGAACGTGGCTTTGGCTTAATGCTGTTGCTGTTTGCGTTACCGATGGCGCTACCCCTACCGGTGCCGCCCGGGATTAATATATTATTAGCGCTGCCGTTGGTTTTTCTAACCGCGCAGCAAATGGTCGGACGCCATACATTATGGCTACCCAGATG
>QGCY01000198.1_pt1 | contig 11212 bp, 11 predicted proteins | sample 4708041 | NCBI WGS metagenome assembly QGCY01 (sample SAMN08941164, study PRJNA450518) | Sediment metagenome, whole genome shotgun sequencing project. | biome: grassland soil; feature: grassland; material: soil; isolation source: soil 14 days enrichment with methanethiol and mixed carbon source ... | reverse complement strand
TACCCAGCCTGAGCCAAATTGGCCTGCACCCTTGTTTAAGAACTGATCGCGGAAAGAATCGTAGCCGCCGATATCTTCGTTGATTTTGCTTTCGAGCGCACTTGGCAATTTATTGCCGCCGCCATTGGCTTTCATCCAGTTCCAGAAATGCTTGTGGTTATAATGTTGTGACACATTGTTGAATAAGCCTTGTTCGCCTTTTTTATGAGCGTTTACAACCACTTCTTCCAGTGTGTCGCCCATATGATCGAGGCCTTTGATGATGTCATTGCCCTTGGTGACATAGGCATTGTGATGTTTGTCATGGTGGAATTCCAGCGTTTCAGCTGACATGTATGGGTCCAACGCGTCATAAGCGTAAGGAAGTTCCGGTAAATCAAAAACGGACATGATGTAATCTCTCCTTGCTAGGTGTTTTGTAATAAGATAGTCACTTGGTATGGAATCGCAAGGGAATCATTTCGAATTTTGTCGGTCGACGTTGCAAAAAACGCATCCTGATTTTTATTTGCTCTCGTTAATGGCAAAGCAGCCTGAACAGCAGGGGGCTTTATGGGTTGTGTTTTATTGCTGTCATGAAATTTTAAAAATACCGGCGTATGTGAATGAGCCGATGATGGGATTGATCCGCTTGCAGTGGTGGCATGATGAGATTGAAAAAATTTATACAAATCAACCTTTTGAGCCAACGCCAGGGCTGTATGCGTTGTCTGAGGTTATTAAAGATTTTGATCTGCCGCAGGATGCCTTTACCGATATGATTGCGGCTTGCGGCCTTGAGGTTCGTGATGAAAAACCAACGGGTGAGCAGGGCGCGTTTGTGTATTTTGATATGCTCTATGGGCCTTTGCTGCGTTTGATTGCGGCGATGGACGGCGAGAGTACTGAAACGGAACCTGTGTCTGCGATAGCTATGAATATGGGGGTTGTGGATGCTTTGCGCAGAGGGGATGACTCTATCTTAGCGGATTCTTTTGTATTTGGCGTTCAACCTGCGGGGCGCTGTGCTTACGCGATGCAAGGTTGGGCAGAGCTTTGGTTTAAGCATTTACGCCGCGCTGGGTTTGACCCTGGTCATGCGCGTTATCGTCGGCCGCCATCGTGTCTTGCCTTTCGGTTATGGACAAAGATGTTCTGGAAATGATATAATCACCTCAGGGACTTAGAAAAGAAACGATTAGGGGATTGTTAGCATGACAGATCCAATTAGCAGTAGTGGCGGCATTCGCAATATTGGCTTGCAAGATGGGCAAGGCAATAAAACGCGTCCATCGAAAGATGAGGCGGGCAAGAGCGATGCTTTGACACCAAAGGATGAAGTGTCTATTTCAGCCGAAGCCCTTGATCAGGCCTCCGCGGAGAAAGCGGCTAAAGAAGCCAAAGTGGCTTTGGAAGCATCTCAAGATACTTCCTTGGGGTTAGATCCTAATTTTGATATAACTGTTTAGGCAGCAACGCTTGGTGACAGCTTGTTTTCTGTGATCCATGCGTTCATCGCTTGGATCGCACGGCTGGTATAAGCCTTTTTACGGTCTTTTCCTTTTAATTTGACGCGACGATTTTTGCCTTTGCTATTCACATAAGGGATGGTGGCTTCGTCTTTGCTGAGTGGCGGAAACAGGCCGAAGTTCACATTCATGGGCTGGAAGGTGCTGGAATCTGCGCCGCCGGTGATGTGGTTGACCAGTGCCCCGATTGCTGTTTCGTTTGGTGGGGGTGCGCTTAAGGGCTTGCCCAATAATTCTGCCGCACATAAACGACCGGTTAATAGCCCAATCGCTGCGCTTTCGACATAGCCTTCGCAGCCGGTGATTTGTCCGGCAAAGCGGATGTCAGGGCGCGATTTTAAGCGCAGCGTTTCATCTAGCAGTTTTGGGGAGTTGATAAATGTATTGCGGTGCAGGCCGCCAAGGCGGGCGAAGTTCGCATCTTCGAGGCCGGGGATGGTTTTGAAAACGCGGGTCTGTTCGCCCCATTTCATCTTGGTTTGGAAGCCAACCATATTATAGAGCGTTCCCAGCGCGTTATCTTGACGGAGCTGGACCACGGCATAAGGCTCTTCGCCTGTGCGCGGGTCAATCAGACCCACGGGTTTCATTGGGCCAAAGCGCAGGGTTTCAGGGCCGCGCGCGGCCATGATTTCAACCGGCATGCAGCCATCAAAATAGGGGGTGTCTATTTCTTGTTCGCTGAGAGAAGGGGAGCCAGAAGGCAGTTCCCATTCCTTAAATAGGCCGTATTCGGCGTTGAGGAGCTCATGGATGAATTGCGCGTATTGCTCCTTTGTCATGGGGCAGTTGATATAGTCTTTTCCATCGCCCGCAGGGCCGACTTTATCATAGCGCGATTGATGCCAAGCGATCGACATATCAATGCTTTCTGTGTGGATGATCGGGGCGATTGCGTCAAAGAAGGATAGCTCTTTCTCGCCGGAGGCTTCGATAATGGCGGCGGCCAGTGAATCTGAGGTTAACGGCCCGGTGGCAATAATGGTTTTTTCCCAGTCTTCAGGGGGTAAGCCAAGGACTTCGCCGCGCTCTATCGTAATATTCGGATGGCTTTCTAAGGCTTGGGTGACGCCGCCAGAAAAGATATCACGATCAACGGCTAAGGCTCCGCCAGCGGGGACAGCGGCTTTTTTTCCTTCGCGCATAATTAATGAATTGAGCATTCGCATTTCTTCATGCAGCAGGCCTACGGCGTTATGCTCAGCATCGTCGGAGCGGAAGGAGTTTGAGCAAACAAGTTCGGCGCAGTAATCGGTTGAATGGGCTTGTGTTTCTTTGGTTGGGCGCATTTCATGCAAGATAACCTGTACGCCCATATTGGCAGCTTGCCAAGCGGCTTCTGACCCGGCGAGGCCGGCACCGATGATATGTAATGTTTTATTCATAGGTGAGTTGTAATAAAAAGGGGGAAATCTGACAAGTGCCTCTTGCGTGAAATAATGTTTCAATGAGACAATCATTTGTTATGAGTGAAGATATGATTCCACCACCATCTGTTTCGCAAAGCCGCTTTTATGTGTGGCGCACGATTGTTGCGCTTGTGCATGCGGATGGTGTGGTGACTGATGAAGAGATCCGTTATATTGCCGAAGCGATGGAGCATGTTCCTTTTTCTGATAAACAACGCGCGTTGTTAAAAGAAGACATGTCTAAGCCACAAAAGCCCATGACGATGTTTGCGATGATCAGTGATAAGTTTGATCAATCCGAGTTTTTTAAGCTGGCTGCGCAGCTTGTACATATTGACGGTGATTATGGATCGGCTGAACAAGATATTATGCTACGCTTGAAGGAAGCTCATATTAAGCAAACCAATGTTGATGACTTGGTTCATAAAGTTAGATTCGATTTTGAGGATGAGCCATCTGGACAAAACGGGGCAGACGGGCTAAACCAAAAGAAAAGCTTTTTTGAGAAAGTGAAACATTTCTTTTCATGAGAATTGTTTTTGTTCTTGAAGATTTGCCGAGTAAATTGAGGGAATTATCATGACATTTGTGGTGAAAGATAGCTGCATTATGTGCAAATACACAGACTGCGTTGAGGTCTGTCCGGTGGACTGTTTTTATGAGGGCGAAAATATGCTCGTTATTAATCCGGATGAGTGTATCGACTGCGGGGTTTGCGAGCCTGAATGTCCGATCGAAGCTATCGTGCCTGATACGGACCCTTCTGCGGATCAGTGGATTGATCTCAATACACAATATTCGCAAGAGTGGGCCAATATAACCCTAAAAAAAGATGCGATGCCGGATGCAGAAAAGCATAAAGATGAGGCTGACAAATTTAAAAAATATTTCAGTCCTGAATCCGGTGAAGGCGATTAGATCGTCATTGTTTTTTATTACTTTTATATTTTAAGAATTTTATTTAAAGGAGATTTCTCATGAAAACGATTGAACATGGTAGCGAAGCTTTGCGCTCAAAGGTTGAAGTGCGCGAGCGCATTTATGGTTCGGTGTTGGATACGATTGGTGCTACGCCTTTGGTGCGTTTGCCAAAGTTGACCCAAAAATACGGGCTGGAAGTTGACTTGGTTGCCAAGCTTGAATTTTTTAACCCCATGTCATCGGTTAAAGACCGGATTGCATACGCCATGATCGAAGCAGGTGAACGTTCTGGTAAGATGGTGCCAGGGCAAACCATTTTAGTTGAGCCTACATCGGGTAATACGGGTATTGCTTTGGCATTTGTTGCGGCAGCTAAAGGCTATCGCTTGATTTTGACCATGCCGGAGAGTATGTCGATTGAGCGCCGTAAGATGCTCATGTTCTTAGGGGCCGAGCTTGTGCTGACTCCGTCTGAGCGCGGCATGAAGGGGGCTGTTGCACGCGCTGATGAAATTGTGAACGAAACCGAAAACGCGGTGTTGGTTGGGCAATTTGAAAATGATGCAAACCCACAAATTCATCGTGAAACTACCGCCGAAGAAATTTGGAATGATACAGATGGCAAGGTTGATGTGTTGGTTGCTGGCGTTGGAACTGGCGGAACGATTACTGGTGTTTCTAAGGTGATTAAATCACGTAAGCCTGAGTTTAAAGCCTTTGCGGTTGAGCCTACAGATAGCCCCGTGTTGTCGGGCGGCGAAGGTGGCCCTCATAAAATTCAGGGGATCGGTGCTGGCTTTATTCCTGAGGTTATGGATACCGAGATTATGGATGGCGTGATCAAGGTTACCAATGATGAAGCTTTTGCGATGTCACGTGAAGTTGCAAAGCTTGAAGGCTTGGCCGTTGGTATTTCTTCGGGTGCGGCCCTTAGTGCTGCGATTAAGTTGGCGAAACAGCCTGAGATGAAGGGTAAGCAGATCGTTGTGATCTTGGCTTCGTTTGCGGAGCGTTATATCTCGACCGCGTTGTTTGACGAGGTTGATATCTAATTATGACTGAGTTGTGGCTTGCTGCCGGTTTAATGATGGCTTTGGGTGCTAGTGCAGGGTTTCTGGCAGGGCTTTTTGGAATCGGTGGCGGTGCTGTTTTGGTGCCGGGGATCTATTATCTGTTGGTCCATTTCGGCTATGAGGCCCATGCGATGCATATTGCGGTGGGGACTTCTTTATCAACGATTGTTTTTACCGGTATTTCCTCGGCGTTGGCGCATCACCGCCGAGGCGCTTTAAGTCTGGATCTGTTCCGCCTCTTATTCCCCGGTGTGTTAATCGGGGTAGGGCTGGGAACTTTTATCGCCAGTATTATCGAGGTTAATGGCCTTAAGATTATTTTTGCCGGATCTCAGGTGTTTTTTGGAACTTATATGCTGATCCGTGGCAATAAGGCAGCATTGTTTCAATCTATGCCATCGCGGCCGATTGCTTTTCTGATTGAAATGGCGATTGGTTGTTTGGCCTCATTGAAGGGCGTTGGTGGCGGTGTTCAAAATGTTTTGTTTATGACGCTTTGTAATGTGCCGATGACCCGTGCGATTGCGACAGCTTCGGCGTTGGGTGTTTTTATCGCCGGATCAGGCGCGATGGGGTACATGCTGATTGGGCATCAAGCAGATCACTTACCCCCGTATAGTTTTGGCTATGTGAATTTGATCGGCTTTGGTTTGATCGTATCGATGAGTGTCTTTTTTGCACCGTTAGGTGCGCGGGTGGCACATTACTTGCCAGTGCCAACGCTTAAGAAATATTTCTCAATTTTTATGTTGTTGATTGCCGTTAAGATGATCGTAGAGGTTGTGAAGGGCTGATCAATTTGTTTTTATAAAGAGCCATTAATGTGATGGTTTTTCTAAAATAAAGGGATGAGTAATGAAACGAACTTTTAGATATGTGTTTTTGCTATTGTTGTCGATTAATTTGGCGGCTTGTGCTAGTGGCGCACGCCCCGAAGTCATGAGCGTTAAGCCGGATGCGGCCTATAAAATTTCTCAAAAAAATAAATTTTATCAATCAATTGGCATTGAATTTGTAGCCGGCGGGGAGAAAACAAACCCGTTATGGACTTCGAAAGTTGACAATGCCTCTTTTCAAACGGCTCTCGAAAGTTCTTTAGCGGCGTATCATTTGCTTGATCAGGACGGTGATCCTGAATATTTGCTTAATGCTCAGTTGCTTACATTGGATCAACCTTTGATTGGTTTAAGCTTTGATGTGACTTCGGATGTAAAATATCAGGTGAAGAAGGCATCAAACGACTCTGTTGTATATGATCAAAAGAAGACCGCGACAGGAACGGCTACGATGGGCGATTCTGTGCTGGGGACAGAACGCTTGAGATTGGCGAACGAATTTTCAATTCGTAAAAATCTAAAAGAGTTTCTGGATGATCTAACGAAGTAATACGCTGTTTTGAATGAATTTGTGAACGCCGCTTTTCTTAAGCGGCGTCTTCTTTGACGTCCAGCTTGTTTTGTAGATTTGTGCTAGAGGTCGTGTATTCAAACTTTAACCGTGCATCGGGATAGCAATATTTAAAAGCTTGGCGTGACATGAGTGCGGCTTCGTGGAAGCCCGACAAGATGAGCTTGAGCTTGCCTGGATAGGTGTTGATATCCCCAACGGCAAAAATGCCAGGCGTTGAGGTTTCGAATTTCTCAGTATCTACTGGTACTAAGTTCTCATGTAGGTTGATGCCAAATTCTGCGACTGGGCCTAGTTTCATTGTCAGGCCAAAGAAGGGAAGCAAATGATCGCAATTCAGTTCGATCATGCTTTTGTCGGCTTGTTTAATGCTGATTTTGGATAATTGTCCGTCATCACCGTGTAATTGGGTGACTTGGCCTGTGATGAAGTCAATGGCGCCACTTTCACGCAGGGTATTCATTTTATTGACGCTATCGGCATGAGCGCGGAATTGATCGCGGCGATGCACCAAAGTGATGTGTTTTGCAATCGGCTGTAAGGCAATTGTCCAGTCAAGCGCAGAGTCACCGCCGCCGACAATGACCAGATTTTGATCGCGGAATTTCTCCATTTTGCGAACGGCGTAATGAACGGATTTTTCTTCATAAGCTTCAATGCCCGGAATGGGTGGCTTTTTGGGGACAAAGCTACCGCCGCCTGCGGCAATAATGATACAGGTGGCCTCTAGCACGGTGCCGGTGTCGGTCGTGAGGCGCCATTTACCATCATCGGTTTTTTCAATTTTTTCAGCCATTTGCTGTAGATGAAATTGTGGGGCGAAAGGTGCAATTTGTTCCATCAATCGGTCGGTGAGTTCTTGCCCGGTAATGATCGGCCAAGCCGGAATGTCATAGATCGGCTTTTCAGGGTAGAGCTCTGCGCACTGGCCGCCGGGGCGATCTAGAATGTCGATTAGATGGCACTTCATATCTAAAAGGCCAAGTTCAAATACGCAAAATAGCCCGCAAGGGCCTGCGCCTATTACAATGACATCGGTTTGGATGGCTTCACTCATGATCCTTGTATAAGAGCCATTATCATGCAGATCAAGAGGCTTTAGAGGCTTCCCATGATTTTTTTGAGGCGAATGAGGAAATTATCAATGTCAAAGGGTTTAACGATATAATCGCGGGCGCCTAACCCTAGGCTGGCGGTAATATCGACAACGTTGTCTTTTGAGGTCATCATCATGACAGGGATATCACGTGTATATTCGTCTTCTTGTAGTTTGCTGAGTAGATCGTTGCCATCCATTTGTGGCATGATACGATCTAAAATGATGGCCGCGTGTTTTTGATCAGGAAATCTGCTGGCTTCGGTGATTTGTTGGAGGGCTTGTGTCGGGTCATTGTAGCAGTCGGCAATCAGGCCTTCGCGCTCTAAGGTTGCGCTTGTTATCTTTAAGATGATTGTATCATCGTCAATGACGGCGATTTTATTTGTTGGTTTCATTATGATTGCGCTCTGCACTTATCTTGTTTCCTATGGTAGAGGTTTGTTCGTGTGAATGCCAGTATCTATTTGGAAACTTAGTTGATATTTTTGAGGCGATACAGCGCGTCTAAGGCTTCTCGTGGTGTAAGATCGTCAGGGTTGATGTCGTCTAAAGCGCCTTTAAGTTTGGATTTTTCTAAGGTTTCTACTTCTTCGGGCTGGGTGTCGAAAAGAGGCAGGGCGCTTAGTTTTTGTTTGTCTTCTTTGGTGTTTTCAAGATTTTTTAGAATTTGCCCCGCACGCTTGAGCACGCCAGCGGGTAAGCCAGCCAGTTTACCAACATGAATGCCGTAGGATTTATCGGCAGCACCTTTGATGACGTTATGCATAAAGACAATATCGCCTTTCCATTCTTTAACGGCCATGGAATAGCATGCCAGTGCGTCAAGACGTTCGCTGAGCTGGGTGAGTTCATGATAATGGGTGGCGAAAATGGCGCGGCTTTGATTGATTTCGTAGAGATGTTCTGCGCAGGCCCAAGCAATAGAAAGCCCGTCAAAGGTTGAGGTGCCACGGCCAATTTCATCTAAAATGACGAGAGATTGTGGTGTGGCCTGATTAAGGATTGCAGCGGTTTCAACCATTTCTACCATAAAAGTCGATTGGCCTTTCGCTAGATTGTCCGAGGCGCCGACGCGGCTGAAGATTTTATCAATCAGGCCGATATGGGCTTGCTTGGCTGGGACGAAACTGCCGATCTGGGCGAGGATGGCAATTAATGCATTTTGGCGTAGATATGTGGATTTACCCGCCATGTTCGGGCCGGTTAACAGCCATAGGCGTTGCGCAGGTGATAAGTCGCAGTTATTGGGGACGAAGCTTTGCCCGTCTTTTTTGATGGCTTGTTCAACGACCGGGTGGCGGCCTTCGGTGATTTGAAAGGCGTGGCTTTGGTCTAGCTGTGGTCTGATATAATTTTGCTCAATCGCGAGTTCAGCCAAGGCGGCGCTGACATCAATATTGGCCACAGCACGGGCGCGGGTTGAGATTACTTCTGAAAGATTGAGGCATTGATCCAGCAGTTCGTTGAATAAGGAGAGCTCTAGGGCTAAGGCTTTTTCGCTAGCGATTGCGATATCGCGCTCCAGATCGGCGAGGCGCGGCGTGCTGAACCGCACTGCATTGGCCATGGTTTGGCGATGGATATAAAGCTCCGGCTTGTTCATCAGCTCATCACCGGATTTGACTGGAACTTCAATGAAATAGCCCAAGACATTGTTAAATTTAATTTTTAGATTTTGCAGACCGCTTTGTTCTTGATATTCACGCTGGAGCGAAGCAATGATTTTTTTGCTGTCATCGCGCAGGGTTCTGAACTCATCCAGCTTGGGGTGATAGCCTTTGGCAATAAAACCACCATCCCGGGTGAGCATGGGTGGGTCTTCTTTTAGCGCTATTTTTAGCGTGTCTTGTAGGGCTGATAATTCAGGTGTCGTGCGCAGGGCATCGATGGCACCGGATAGAGGTGTCGTTGCACCGGGGTTTTCCAGCAAAAGGCTTTGCAATCGCTGGGAGATCAGTAAACCAGTCGAGATCATGCCAAGGTCACGCGGCCCACCGCGCTGAGCGCTTAGTCTGCCCAATGCGCGCTGCATGTCGGTCATTTCTTTTAAGGTGAGGCGGATTTGTTTGCGCCATGAATTTTGCTGAGCGAAGATAGAAACCGCGTTAAGCCGGGCCTCGATTTGTGGTAAGTCGGTGAGCGGTGAGGATAGGCAGTGCTGTAAAAAGCGCGCGCCTGCACCAGTGATTGTGCGGTCGATACAAGCCAGTAGCGCCCCTTTGCGTTGGCCATCCATGGTTTGGGTGAGCTCTAGTGAGCGCCGCGTGGCGGCATCAATTTGTAAGCTGCCATTATTTTGCTGGATTTCCGGTTGGCGGATATAGGGGGCGTTGCCGACTTGTGTGCGTTCGACGTAGTCTAGTAACACGCCGCAGGCGGTGGTTTCTGCGCGGTTTAAGTTCCCCAGCGCGGCCGGTGATTTAAGCTTAAAGTAATGCATTAAACGCTTGAGGGCGTTATCGCTGTGGAACAGGCTGTCGCTTTGGCGTGTGAGGCTGATAAAAGGGTGGGATGCAATCTCATCAGGTAAGTCTTTAAAGGCATCACTGATCAGGAGCTCCTTAGGTGTGATGCTTTCTAAGATGGCGCTGACATGTGATTTTTCAATGGTTTGAACGTAGAATTCACCGGTGGATAGCTCCAGCCAGCTGATCGCAGTTTCTTGATTGGTTTGACATAGGACGGCCAAAAAGTTGGCGCTTCGTGCGTCGAGTAAGTGATCTTCGGTCAGGGTGCCTTGTGTGACGATGCGGACAACCTCACGATTGACCAGAGATTTTGATGCCGGCTTGCCTTCGCGTTTTGCGCGGGCTTTGGCTTCGTCAGGGGTTTCGGTTTGTTCGCAAATGGCGACCTTGCAACCGGCTTTGATTAATTTGGCGAGATAAGGCTCATATGAATGGAAAGGAACCCCGCACATCGGGATGCTTTCGCCCTGGTTTTTGCCGCGATGGGTGAGGGTAATGTCTAATATTTCTGAAGCAATTAGCGCATCATCATGAAATAACTCATAAAAATCGCCCATCCGGTAAAAAAGCAACATGTCGGTATGTTGTTCTTTTAAGGCCAGATATTGCGCCATCATCGGTGTTTGGCCTTCGTCTAAGAAGTCCTGAGCCGTTTTGGGGGCATCTGTGTGGGAAGATGCTTTTGTAATCGCTTGGGTGGATGCCATGGGATATATAGTAGAAGTTTCCGGCAGGAAAGATCAAAGGAAAGCGCGTGGATAATTGGCTTTATCCCAAGGCTTTAATGATTTTTTCGGTAATTTTTCGGGCGGCTTGGTTTTTGCTTAAGGCGCCCCAGTCTTCGTGATTGTTTGCCTCGATGCAATGTAGGTGGGTGTCTTCCGATCCGAAGATTACGTTGGCCGCGACATCATTGGCTAAGATCATGTCGCATTTTTTCTTTTGAATCTTTTTCTGAGCATTTTCAATCAAGTCATTGGTTTCAGCAGCAAAACCAATAACGATACGAGGTCGTTTTTTGTGAGCGGATAACGTGTGTAAGATATCTGGGTTTTCTTGTAGCTGGAGGCTAGGGGCGGCTTCACCCTTTTGCTTCTTGATTTTTTGGTTGGAAGTATTCGTCGGTCGCCAATCGCTCACCGCGGCTGAGCAAACGGCAATATCGGCGGGAAGGGCTTTTTCACTGGCGCTGAGCATTTCTTCGGCGCTTTGTACGGCGATCGTTGTGATGCCTGCGGGTGGGGGGAGGTTTACCGGGCCGCTGATTAAGGTCACATTGGCGCCCGCATCATGCAGGCTTTGTGCGATGGCGTAGCCTTGCTTACCC
>QGCY01000197.1_pt1 | contig 11245 bp, 8 predicted proteins | sample 4708041 | NCBI WGS metagenome assembly QGCY01 (sample SAMN08941164, study PRJNA450518) | Sediment metagenome, whole genome shotgun sequencing project. | biome: grassland soil; feature: grassland; material: soil; isolation source: soil 14 days enrichment with methanethiol and mixed carbon source ... | reverse complement strand
GTTAAAAAATATTCATATTGATAATGCATTATGGTGTTCATAGTAACCAAAAGTGTTTGCTGACGCTGTTTAATAGCATCTATAAACCATTTTGCAGCATCTAGTTTTTGTTTGATAAAAAATACTGCATCTTTTTGAGATTTACTTTTAGTATTTGATTCCTTATAACCTTTTAGCATATTGTTATACTCTCTAGAAACGTGTAATTCTGGTGCGTTTCTTGAGTTTAAGGTTAAATCTAATTCACCATCAATAATTTTGATAGAAAAATCGGGTACAATTTGTTCTGCAATTTTATTATTACCTGCATAAGAACTACCAGGTTTTGGGTTTAATTTAGATATTTCTTTGTTAACATCTTTAAGTTCATCTTCAGAAATATTAAACTTTTCTTGCAGTTTTTTGTAATGTTTTTTTACAAAATGGTCGAAAGCATTTTCTAAAATATCGATAGCTAAACTTCTGGTTTTATTGCTGGTTTTAGCTTTTAATTGAATAATTAAGCATTCTTTTAAATCTCTAGCACCAACACCAATTGGATCTAAGGTGTGAACCGCTTTTTTTAATACTTCAACAACTTTTTCTTCTGTTGTAAAAATATTTGCGGTAAAAGCTAAATCATCTACTAAATCAATAATTTCTCTTCTTATATAGCCACTATCGTCTATACTACCTACTAAAAACTCTGCAATTGCACGTTCATCCTCATCTAAATTATAGGTGTTTAATTGATTTTTTAATGATTGATGAAAACTTGTACCAGCAGCATAAGGTACATTCTTTTCTTCATCATCAGATGAGTAATTGTTAGCTTGAGTTTTATAATTTGGAATTTCATCATCACTCAAATATTCATCAATATTAATATCTTCTGCATCTATTTTTTCTGTACCAGCATCATCATATTCGTTAGATAAATCTTCATCAAAAGTATCAGATTCATCTTTACCAGTGTCTAAAGCAGGATTTTCTTCAATTTCTTGCTTTAAACGTTCTTCAAAAGCTTGCGTAGGCAATTGAATTAACTTCATCAACTGAATTTGTTGAGGAGATAATTTTTGAAGTAGTTTGTATTGTAAGCTTTGTTTTAGCATATAAACAAATATAAGAAATCGATTAAAATAAAATCGTCATTCTTTTTAGGAATGACGATTTGAATACTTAATTTATAATTTTTTTAAAACTCTGCGTTTTGTGGTGTTCTAGGAAAAGGGATCACATCTCTAATATTACTCATACCAGTTGTAAATTGAACCAATCTTTCGAAACCTAAACCAAAACCAGAATGAACAGCTGTACCAAATTTACGTAAATCTAAATACCACCATAATTCTTTTTCTTCTATATCTAGTGCTTTCATTTTATCAACCAAAACATCATAGCGTTCTTCTCTTTGAGAACCGCCTACAATTTCGCCAATTCCTGGAAAAAGAACATCCATAGCTCTTACTGTTTTTCCATCATCATTTAAACGCATGTAGAATGCTTTTATATTTGCAGGATAATCAAACAAAATAACAGGGCATTTAAAGTGCTTTTCTACTAAAAAACGTTCGTGTTCAGATTGTAAATCTGCTCCCCAATCTGTAATAGGAAATTGAAATTTCTTCTTTTTGTTGGGTTTAGAATTTCTTAAAATATCTATAGCTTCTGTGTAAGAAACACGTTTAAAGTTGTTGTCAACTACAAATTTTAATTTTTCTAGTAAACTCATTTCGCTTCTTTGAGCTTGTGGCTTACTTTTTTCTTCTTGGTTTAAGCGTTGATCTAAAAAAGCTAAATCGTCTTTACAATTTTCTAAAACATCATTAATCACAGATTTTATAAAATCTTCTGCCAAATCCATATTGCCATCTAAATCCATAAAAGCAACTTCTGGTTCTATCATCCAAAATTCTGCTAAATGACGAGTTGTATTCGAGTTTTCTGCTCTAAAAGTTGGCCCAAAAGTATATGCTTTACCTAAAGACATGGCAAAAGTTTCTGCTTCTAATTGGCCAGAAACAGTTAAGTTGGTTTCTTTACCAAAAAAATCTTTAGAATAATCTATTTTGCCATCTTCTGTTAATGGCGCTTTATTGTCTTCGAAACTGGTAACTCTAAACATTTCTCCTGCTCCTTCTGCATCAGAACCCGTAATAATTGGTGTGTTTACATAATTAAAGTCGTTTTCTTGAAAATATTTGTGAACAGCAAAAGACAGTTTAGAACGCACACGCATCACTGCACTAAAAGTGTTTGTTCTCATTCTTAAATGAGCGTTTTCGCGTAAAAACTCGAAACTATGTTTTTTAGGTTGTATAGGGTATTCATCTGGATTAGAATCTCCTAAAATTTTAATTTCAGATACTTGTATTTCAACAGTTTGTCCTCTTCCTTGGCTTTCTACAACAGTACCATTAACAGCAATTGCTGCACCAGTGGTAATTCTTTTAAGTGTATTTTCGTCTGTGTTTTCAAAATCGATAACACATTGTATGTTTTTTATTGTAGAACCATCATTTAAAGCTATAAACCTGTTACTTCTAAAAGTTCTTACCCAACCCTTTACGTGAACTTCTTGTAAAACTGTATCCGTTTTTAAAATTTCGGCAACGTTTTTCTCTGTCATATTTTACTATTCTTTGATTTACTACAAAATTTACTGAAATGTAAAGATACTTTTTTTGAAATAAAATTGGTAATGTTTTTTTTCTTGAAATTTAAAAAACTAAAAATAATCTATCTTTGATTAGATTTACTTAGGAATGAAAAAAGCAATTACAAACACAAAAATTTTACAACAGTTAAAGGCAGATTTAATTGGTAAAGATTCTTATAGAGGTATTACCTTAACATATGCTTGGCTTGCCAACCAATTTGGGCACATATCTTTAGGGTTTATTCCTACATTTTTATTGTTCCATTTCTTTGAAATTGCTGCTTTAAAAGCGGCAATATATGTTTCTTTAGCTTGGTTGTGTTTCGAGATTTATAACTTTCTAGGGCCATTATTAAGTAAAAAAGAATCTGATTCTGATGTTGTTTTTATCCCTAAAAAAGCACGGTATACATTTAGTCCTAAATGGGGTAATGTAGCTTTTGATACGTTTACTGATGTTTGCTTTTTTACCTTAGGTGCATTTTTATACTATTTGTGTATAGCAGATAAAATAGACAATTACGTGTTACTTTTTTTAATTTTTTTAAGTATTTATCTGTTTTTTGCTTCTAGGTACTGGTTTGTTACAAAAATGTATCAATTTTATGCCAAGTTTCCTTTTCAATTTCGGTTAAGTCAATGGGATTTTAATATCAGTGCAGAAAACAAGAACAAAGTAGAACGTTTTTTAAAATCTGAAAAAGGTGAAGGAAATCATTTATTAATTTACGGCAATTTTGGAACAGGTAAAACTAGTTTAGGTGTTGGTATTTTAAACGAATTGAGTATTAAAAACAATTGTAGCTCTTATCTAAATGCGATAAAAATTTTTAATTATTTTTTTGATGAAGATGATACTTTAGAAGCTTATGAAATTTGGAATTGGAAAACTGCAGATTTTTTAATGATAGACGATATCAACCCAAGTGAACCTATTCAGGATGAGTTAATATCACCCAAAAAATTATTAAGTTTTATTGATACTTTACAGCCAGAAAATAAAAAGAATAGGGCGTATTTAAAAAGTAAAAATGTAATTTGGGTTTTAGGTAGCAAAAAGTTTTTAGAAAAGGAAAAGCACAATAAATGGAAAGAAATGCTATTGCAAATTGGTATTAATAGCAATAAGATTTTTGAAATAAATTTAGAATAAAAATAAATTATAAAATGTAATTATCGTACGCAAAACTAACCAAGTGAGGCAAACTTTTTACATTAAACCTTTTGTATAAAGGTATAATACGTTTTTCGATAGCAGATTGACTAACACCAAGTTTAAAGGCAATTTCTTTAAAAGCATAGCCTTTAGAAGCTAATTCTAAAGCTTCTTTTTCTTTTCTAGAAATACCAAGTTTGTTAAATAATTGTTCGTTTAAGGTGTCTTCAAAACCTTCTTTTTCTGGTCCGAAAGCTGCATATTGCATTACATTACCTAATTTTCTGGCATGAATTTTTTCAGAAATACCAATAACCTCTAAAATATTTCCTTGATAAGACTTGTAAACTCCAACTCTAGAAAACAAAGGAACAACCTCACCATTTTTATGAATTTTTTCTACTTCTATAGTAAAGCTATATTTATCTAAATCTTTATTTTTGGTTTTTAAAAACTGTAAAGCCTTGTCGTTCAATTCGTTAGAGAAGTTTATATGCCTTTTAGAAGAACAGCTAACAATTTTTAATAAAGTTATCTCTTCGTCTTTATAACCTAATAAATCTTCCCAACCAAAAGCATAAACCATTCTTTGTTTTACAAAAGAATAGATATACACAGCTTGCCCAGCAAATTGAGGCACTTTTTCTTTGTATTCTAGATAAATAGGGTCATTAACATCAAAAGGAATGTCTGAAACTCTTTCTCTTGTATATTTACCAAAATTATCTTTCATACCTACAAAATTAGTAAAAACTACGTGAAAACACAGTTGATTTAACATTTTATCTGCACTATGTTTGTAATGAAAGAAAAAGTTTGTTTTTGAAACGAAAATTGCTATGAAAAGGAAAATTTTGTTTTAATAATAATCTACTCCCCAATATTTATTAATAGAAAAGCCTTTACTAAAACTATAATTTTAGTAAAGGCTTTTTGCATCATCTATTTAAAAAAAATTACTCTTCTTCTGGAGGTATAATTTTAATTTTAGGCTCTTTAAAAACTTTTTTATTCGCTATTTTCTTTTCGAAAGTTAGTAATAAAGAAGGTAGCAATAACAAGTTAGAAACCATGGCCAAAAGTAAAGTTACAGACACTAAACCACCCAATGCAATTGTACCTCCAAAACTTGATAAAGTAAAAGTTAAAAACCCAAAAAACAGCACAATAGAGGTGTAAAACATACTTACTCCTGTTTCTTTTAAAGCTGCATAAACAGAAGGTTTAATTTTCCATTTATTTGCTATTAATTCTTGTCTGTATTTGGCAAGAAAATGAATGGTATCATCAACAGAAATACCAAATGCAATACTAAATACCAAGATTGTAGACGGTTTTATAGGGATGTTAAAAAAGCCCATTAAACCTGCTGTAATTAATAAAGGTAAAATGTTAGGTACTAAAGAAATTAAAATCATTTGTGGCGATCTAAACATCCAAGCCATAAAAATTGCGATCAATAAAATGGCTAATGATAAAGATAAAACCAGATTTGAAATTAAATAATTGGTTCCTTTTATAAAAACTAAGGCTTTTCCTGTAAGCGAAACTTCGTATTTTTCTGATGAAAATTCTTTATCTACAACTGCTTTTAATCGTTCTTGAATAATATCCATTTTGTCTGTACCAATATCTTTCATATAGGTAGTTATTCTTGCATAACGTCCTGTAGAATCGACAAAATTATTTAACAAACCAGCATCGCTATTTGTATTTTTAGTGTAAGAAAAAATATAGCTTTCTTCTTGTCTTGTTGGTAATTGGTAATATTTAGGATTGCCTTTGTAATACGCCTGTTTAGAGTATTTTACTAAGTTTACTATAGAAATTGGTTTCGATAATTCTGGAAAAGATTCTATGGTTTCATTAATTTTATCCATCTTTTTTAAGGTAGATAATTTCATTACGCCTTTGTCTTTTTTGGTATCGATTAAAATTTCTAAAGGCATTATACCTCCAAATTCATTTTCAAAAAACTTAATGTCTTTATAAAAGCCCATACTTTTTGGCATGTCTTCTATTAAACTCCCAGAAACTCTAATTTTATAAACGCCAATAATGCTTAATACGATAAAAATAACTGTGGTAAAATAAACCGCAATTCTTTGTTCTCTTACCATTTTTTCCATCCAATTCACTACATTTTCTATCCATCTTCTTTCTAAATGGTTTAAATGTTTTTTCTTTGGATGAGGCATAAAGCTATAAATGATTGGTATAATCAATAAAGCAAGAATAAAAATACTGATGATATTTACAGATGCTAAAATTCCGAATTCGCGAAGTAAATTACTTTTTACAAAAACAAAGGTTGCAAAACCAGATGCAGTTGTAATATTGGTCATTAAAGTAGCATTACCAATTTTAGAAATTACTCGTTGCAAAGACTTTGCTTGGTTACCGTGTTTTTTTATTTCTTGTTGATATTTATTAATCAAGAAAACTGCATTTGGTACTCCAATTACAATAATTAAGGGCGGAATTAAAGCTGATAAGACTGTGACTTCGTAATTAAACCATCCTATAAAACCAAAGGCCCAAATAACACCAATTAATACCACTAATAAAGTGATAAAAGTTGCTCTAAAAGATCTAAAAAAGAAAAAGAAAATAATAGCTGTAATTACTAAAGCGCCTAAAACAAATAGTAAAATTTCGTCTTGTATATTTTGTGCGTTTAAGGTTCTAATGTAGGGCATACCAGATATGCGTACATCTACATTATTGTCTTTTTCAAATTTTTCTACAATAGGGATAAGACTATCAAAAATAAAGTTTTTACGTTGAGGCGTATTTATAATTTCTTTATTGATGTAAATAGCAGTTTGTAATGTACCTGTTTCTTTATTAAAAAGTAAGTTGTCGTAAAAAGGAAGTTTTTCGAAAAGTTGTTTTTTTATTTCTAAAACTTCTTGAGATGATTCTGGTTCATCTTCATAAAGAGGTTCTAGTACAAATTTTCTTTTATTTCTATCTGCTTTTAGTTTTTGAACATCTGCAATAGAAAGTGTAAAGTCTATTTCTTCTAGCTCATCAAACTCATCAACCAAACGATTCCAAGCATTAAATTTTTGAGGTGTAAAAACAGTAGAATCTTTTATACCGAGAATAACTAAGTTACCTTCTTCGCCAAAAATTTTTAAAAACTTGTTGTATTCTAAGTTTGCTTCGTGATTTTCTGGCAACAGATTTGCTTCTGTATGCGAAAATCGAATGTTTTTCATTTGCGAAGCTAATAAGCCTGTAATGATAGCAATACCTAATAAAACCAAGTAGCGGTTTCTTAAAATTATACCCGCAACTATTGTCCAGAAATTCATTTAAAAAAAATTTGTGCAAAGGTAGTTAAAAAGTAGTGGGTAATAGAAACAAAAAAGAGTGTTTTAAAAACACTCTTTTTTATGATTTAAACAGGTATTAAACTGTCATTATTTCTTTTTCTTTTACAGAGAGAATGTCGTCTATATTTTTAATAAAAGTATTGGTTAACTCTTGTACATCGCCTTCTGCATTTTTTTTCATGTCTTCTGAAATGTCTGTTTTTTTGATGTCGTTATTGGCATCTTTACGCGCATTTCTAACACCAACTTTAGCGTGTTCTGCTTCTGCTTTAGCTTGTTTAGCCAAACCTTTTCTGCGTTCTTCGGTTAAAGGTGGTACGTTTATCATAATTACATCACCATTATTCATTGGGTTTAAACCTAAATTTGCAATTTGAATTGCTTTTTCTATAGGTTGTAACATGTTTTTTTCCCATGGTTGAATGCTTAGTGTTCTTGCATCTGGTGTATTTACATTGGCAACTTGGCTTAATGGAGTTTGAGAGCCATAATAATCTACCATAACTGTACTTAACATAGCAGGTGTTGCTTTACCAGCTCTAATAGAGCGTAATTCTTTTTCTAAATGCGCTATGGCATTGTTCATTGCTTCTTTAGCCGTATCTAAAATAAATTCAATTTCTTCATCCATCTTTTTAAAATTTAAAGATTCTTTTATAAAACATCAACAACAGTACCAATCTTTTCTCCAGAAACTAATTTCATCAAGTTTCCTACTTTATTCATATCAAATATAATGATTGGTAATTTATTTTCTTCACTAAGGGTAAAGGCAGTCATATCCATTACTTTTAATCCTTTTGTAATTACATCTTTAAAAGAAATAGTATCAAATTTTACTGCATTTTTATCTTTTTCTGGATCTGCATTGTATACACCATCTACTCTTGTACCTTTTAAAATAGCATCTGCATGTATTTCAATTGCTCTTAAAACAGCAGCAGTATCTGTAGTAAAATAAGGATTACCAGTACCAGCTCCAAAAATTACAACTCTACCTTTTTCTAAATGTCTAATCGCTTTTCTTTTAATGTATGGTTCTGCAACTTCTTTAATTTCTAAAGCAGTTTGTAAACGTGTATGTACATCTTCATCTTCTAAAGCACTCTGTAAAGCCAAACCATTTATACAAGTTGCCAACATACCCATATGATCTCCTTGTACACGATCCATACCATTACTGGCTCCTGCAACACCTCTAAAAATATTTCCACCACCAATTACTATGGCAACTTCTATACCTTTATCCACAACTTCTTTAATTTCTTTAGCATATTCTGCCAGACGTTTTGGATCTATACCATATTGTCTATCGCCCATTAAAGCTTCACCACTTAATTTTAAAAGAATTCTTTTGTATTGCATTTTAGTTGTATTTAATCCCATTTATATGGGAATTCTGGTTTGCGCAAAATTAAGTATTTTTTTTATTTATCTTCTAATCACTGCTACAGTTTTAGTTTTTAATTCTTTACAGAAATTAAATACGATTCGAAATTACTGAAATAGAACTGTTTAAAGAGTTGTGAAATCAATTTAATTGATTAATTTTGCACTCGATTTTTTAAGAACTAGATTAAAGAGAAATGAATATTACAAAAGAGAACGTAGATGCATTAAATGCAGTTGTAAAAGTTGATATTGTTGCAGAAGATTATCAAGCAAAAGTAACAGAGGTTTTAACAGATTACCGTAAAAAGGCAGATATTCCTGGTTTTAGAAAAGGCCATGTACCAATGGGTATGGTTAAAAAACAATATGGTAAATCTGTAATGATTGATGAAGTTAACAAGCTTTTACAAGATTCTTTAAATAAATTTATAACTGAAGAAAAATTAGATATTTTAGGTAATCCTTTACCAAGAATTCAAGACGATTTTAATTGGGATGCAGATACTTTTTCTTTTGAATTTGAATTAGGATTAGCTCCTGAATTCGAAATTGATTTATCAGCAAAAAATAAAATTAAGCAATATAATATTGTTGCCACTGATGAATTATTAGAAGAAGAAGTAAAAAACATTCAGACTCGTTATGGAAAAATGAGCTCTTTAGATGAAGCTACTGAACATTCTAACGTAACTGGTACATTTGTTAACGAAGAAAAAGAAATCAACAAAAAAGGTACTTTTTTAGTTAATGATTTAAAAGGTAAGAAAAACGAAAAGAAAGTTATTGGTGCTAAAGTAGGTGATGTTATTGAGTTAGAGACTAAGAAATTATTCGAAGACGATCATAAATTACAACACTTATTAGGTGTTTCTCACGATGAAATTCACGATTTAGATATTACTGTAACTTTTACTGTAGAAGAAATTACAAAAACAGAACCAGCAGAATTAGATCAAGAATTGTTCGATAAATTATTTGCTGATGGTAGTGTTACTACAGTAACTGAATTAAAAGAGAAAATTAAAGAAGATGCTGAAAAGCAATTCGAACAACAAGGAGATCAATATTTATTAAATGCTGTACAAGAGTATTTAATAGAAAATACAAAATTCGATTTACCTGCAGAATTTTTACAAAAATGGTTACAAACTGCTGGCGAAAAAGAATTAACGCCAGAAGAAGCAAAAGAAGAATATAAAAAATCTGAACAAGGTTTACGTTATCAATTAATTGAAGGTAAGCTTATGAAAGATAACGATATTAAATTAGATTATGCTGAATTGGTAGATTACGCAAAAGGATTTATCAGAACGCAAATGGCTCAGTTTGGTAACATGAATCCAGAAGAAAAAGAATTAGACGATATTGCTGGTAGAATTTTACAAAACCAAGAAGAAGCGCAAAAGTTACAATCTCAATTAATTAGTCAAAAATTATTGACTTTCTTTAAAGAGAACATCAACTTTAAAACAAAAGAAGTTTCTTACGAAGAGTTTGTAAAAGAGGCGTACAAGAAGTAATTTTTTGATGATATTTTATCATCTTTAGTAAAGAAGAGATATCATAAAATATGATAAAACCTGAATTGAAAAATTCAGGTTTTTTTGCCTAAAAACTGTAACATAATATTAAGAGAATAGTTCTTATCTTTACAAATCAAAATATTTTAAAAGAATCAAGAAATGAATTACGGAAAAGAGTTCGAAAAATATGCTACTAAACATCATGGAATCAGTAGCACTGCATATACCAAAATAACAAGTAGTTTAACGCCATACATTATGGAAGAACGCCAAATGAACATTACTCAAATGGATGTTTTTTCGCGTTTAATGATGGATAGAATTATCTTTTTAGGTACAGGTATAAACGATCAAGTAGCTAACATTATACAAGCACAATTATTGTTTTTAGAAAGTGTAGATGCTAATAAAGATATTTCTATTTACATAAATTCGCCAGGTGGTGGTGTTTATGCAGGTTTAGGTATTTACGATACTATGCAATTTATTAAGCCAGATGTGGCTACAATTTGTACAGGTATGGCAGCTTCTATGGGTGCAGTTTTAATGTGTGCAGGGCAAAAAGGTAAACGTTCAGCTTTACCACATTCTAGAATTATGATTCACCAACCTTTAGGTGGTGCACAAGGTCAAGCTTCTGATATAGAAATCACTGCAAGAGAAATCTTAAAGTTAAAAGACGAATTGTATGCTATAATTGCAAATCATTCTGGGCAAACTATAGAAAAAGTGCATAATGATTCAGACAGAGATTACTGGATGAAAGCAGACGAAGCTAAAGAATATGGAATGATTGATGAAATTTTAGCTAGAAAGCAGTAGTTGTAAGTTGTTAATTTTTAGTTGTTGGTTTTGCCAATAACCACAAACTACCAACCAAAAACCATAATAAATGTCGAAAGAAGAAAACTTAGAGTGTTCGTTTTGCGGACGTAAAAAATCTGAAACAGATTTACTAATTGCAGGTATGGATGCTCATATTTGTGATAAATGTATAGAGCAAGCACATGGTATTGTAGAAGAAGAAATTTCTGAAGCTAAATCGAGTAGTTTATCTAAAGATTTAACTTTAAAAAAACCATTAGAAATTAAGCAATTCTTAGATCAGTATATCATTGGTCAAGATGAAACAAAAAGAGCAATGGCTGTTGCAGTATACAACCATTACAAAAGATTGTTACAAGAAGACACA
>QGCY01000196.1_pt1 | contig 11256 bp, 8 predicted proteins | sample 4708041 | NCBI WGS metagenome assembly QGCY01 (sample SAMN08941164, study PRJNA450518) | Sediment metagenome, whole genome shotgun sequencing project. | biome: grassland soil; feature: grassland; material: soil; isolation source: soil 14 days enrichment with methanethiol and mixed carbon source ... | reverse complement strand
TGGAGAAAAAGCTTTTGTTGCTGGAGCAGATATTTCTGAGTTTGCTAATTTTTCGGTAGAAGAAGGACAAACATTGGCGCAAAGAGGTCATGAAATTTTGTTTGATTTGGTAGAAAATTTATCAACTCCTGTAATTGCTGCAGTTAATGGTTTTGCTTTAGGTGGTGGTTTAGAATTGGCAATGTCTTGTCATTTTAGAATTGCATCTAAAAATGCAAAAATGGGGCTGCCAGAAGTTTCTTTAGGAGTGATACCTGGTTATGGAGGTACACAACGTTTACCACAATTAGTGGGGAAAGGTAAAGCTATGGAAATGATAATGACAGCCACAATGATTTCTGCAGACGATGCCAAAAATTATGGTTTGGTAAATTATGTAACTGAGCAAGAAGAGTTGTTGCCTTTGGCAGAAAAGTTGGCAGGTAAAATTATGCGCAATTCGTCTGTAGCCATTGCTACAGCTATAAAAGCTGTAAACTCTGGGTTTAAAGATGGTGTTAATGGATTTGATGTAGAAATAACTGGCTTTGGAGATTGCTTTTGTACAGAAGATTTTACAGAAGGTACCACTGCTTTTTTAGAAAAAAGAAAACCAGATTTTCCTGGAAATTAAATGGTAAAAAAGAAAAACGAGCCTTTTTAAGGCTCGTTTTAGTTTAGATTTATTTGTAAATCTAATAGATAGGGTTAAACAATGTTTTTAAATTTTAAAATTATTACTAAAAGTTCTACCATTATTACGTAAAACTACAGTGTATTGACCTTTTACATTTTTGTCTAAACTGTAGATTCTATTAATAATTTCTTCGCTTTCTACAGATTCAGTGTAAATAACTTCATCATTATAATAAATGTAAATTTCTGAAGGTTGCTTATCGAAAGCAATTTTAGAAACCATTAATTTGTTTGCCTTGTTTCTAAATACAGGCTTAAAAATTACTTTTTTAGCAGCTTCGTTAAAAATAACCTCATCACCTTTAATTGATAAAGATTTAATTACAATTTCGAAATCTTTTTCTAATTCTAAAGTGTAATCACCGTCTTTTAGTTTAGAAAAATCGAAAAACTTAATAAGGTTTCCTGCTTTATTTACATTTTCAAAATGAAGAACAACTCCATTACTATCTTTTATTGTTAATTGTTGTCCTTTCTTTGCGCCTTTAAATACTACTCTTGTTTTTGTAGCATCTAATACATTTTTCAATTCTGAATTGTTTGCGTAGTTTACCAATGTTCCCAACATAAAAACTACTACTAATACTCTTCTCTTAATTGTTTTCATAATATAAATTTTTTAGGATTTATACTGCAAAGTTAGGGTAGAACTAGAGTTTATAAAACAACATAATTGGCATATATGTATTCTATATTATCAACATGAATTACACTAAATCGATTAAGGGTTAAAATAGAATATATTTATACTAATTATGCATACTTAGGGATCAAGGATCAACACCAAAAGTTGTGGATAACAAAAAAGCCTTATCAAATTTGATAAGGCTTTTTTTAAGCTCCCCCTCTTGGGCTCGAACCAAGGACCCTCTGATTAACAGTCAGATGCTCTAACCAACTGAGCTAAGGAGGAGTTTGCTTCACTTATTTTGTGATTAGCGAGTGCAAATATATATCTTTTTAGAATATTGCCAAATACTTTTGTAAAAAAAATGAAAAAAATATTATTTTTTTTATTTCAGAAAATAATATTACTTTTTATCATTTGTTGTATTTTTGTGAGTCATGATAGCTTATTAAAAAAGCATGAATTATAATATGGATAAATTTTCGTTTTTAAACGCAGTACATACAGGTTTTATAGCTGATTTATATGATAAATATTTAGTGAATCCAGATTCTGTAGAACCAAGTTGGAGAAGCTTTTTTCAGGGATATGATTTGGCTAATGAAAATTACTCATTAACTGATGATGAAGAGGTGTTAGAAATCCCAGAAGAGGTTCATAAAGAATTTCTTGTTGTAGATTTAATTAATGGATACAGAACTCGTGGTCATTTGTTTACAAAAACCAATCCAGTAAGAGACAGAAGACAATACAAACCTACTTTGGCTATCGAAAATTTCGGGCTTTCCGAAAACGATTTAGATATTGAGTTTTCTGCAGGAGAACTTTTAGGCTTGGGTAAAACATCCTTAGCCAATATTATAGAAAACCTAAAACGTATTTATTGCGATTCAATTGGTGTTGAATATACTTATATGCGTAATCCAGAAAAATTAAAATGGTGGAACGAGCGTTTAAGTAAAAATGATAATCACCCAAACTATAGTACAGAAGCAAAAAAATATATTTTAGGTAAATTAAACCAAGCTGTAACTTTCGAGAGTTTTTTACAAACAAAATATGTGGGTCAAAAACGTTTTTCTTTAGAAGGTGGTGAAACTTTAATACCTGGTATTGCTGTTATGTTAAGAGATGCAGCAGAAGAATATGGTGTAAAAGAATGTGTTTTAGGTATGGCGCACAGAGGGCGTTTAAATACATTAGTTAACATCTTTAAAAAACCAGTTAGAGAACTTTTTAGCGAATTTGAAGGTAAAGATTTTGAAGACGAAGATATTGATGGTGATGTAAAATACCATTTAGGTTTAACCTTAAGTAAAACCTATAGAGATGGAAATGAAATTAAAATGAATTTAGTGCCAAATCCATCTCACTTAGAAACAGTTGCATCAGTTGCAGAAGGTATTACAAGAGCTAAAATTGATAGAAAATACAATGGAGACTCAAGTAAAATTTTACCGATAATTATTCATGGTGATGCAGCTATTGCTGGTCAAGGAATTGCGTACGAAGTAGTTCAAATGGCAAAATTAAACGGATATAAAACTGGAGGAACTGTGCATATTGTAGTAAATAATCAAATTGGTTTTACAACGAATTATTTAGACGCACGTTCTAGTACTTATTGTACAGATGTGGGTAAAGTTACTTTATCACCAGTTTTGCACGTTAATGCAGACGATACAGAAGCAGTTTGTCATGCCATGGAAATGGCATTACAATTTAGAATGCGATTTAAATCTGATGTTTTTATCGATTTATTAGGATATCGTAAATATGGTCATAATGAAGGTGATGAACCTCGTTTTACGCAACCTACTTTATATAAAGCAATTGCTAAGCATAAAAATCCGAAAGATATTTATGCATCACAATTAATTGCAGAAGGTAGTATAGATAAAAGTTATTTAACATCAATAACAAATGAGTTTAAAGAGATGTTAACTACAGAATTCGATAAATCTAAAGAAGATACTACTTCTAAGGTGAAAGAATTTATGGAGTCTACTTGGGAAGGTTTTGAAAGACAAGACAAAGTGGCCATGTTAACTACTTTAGATACTACTTACCCAGAAGAAAATTTAAAAAATATCGCAAAAGTTGTTTCTACGGTTCCAGAAGGAGCAAATTTTGTAAGAAAAGCAGAAAGAATTTTACAAGGTAGAGCAAAAATGGCATTCGAAACCAATGAATTAGATTGGGGAATGGCAGAAAACTTGGCTTATGGTTCTTTAATGGAAGAAGGATTTAATGTAAGAATTTCTGGACAAGATGTAGAAAGAGGAACTTTTTCTCACAGACATGCTGTTTTAAGAGACGAAGTTTCTGAAGAAAGAATTAATTTATTAAATACCAACCCAAATAACAAAGGTAAAATGACGATTTACAATTCGTTATTATCTGAATATGGGGTTTTAGGTTTCGATTATGGTTACGCCTTAGGAAATCCGAATACGCTAACAATTTGGGAAGCGCAGTTTGGAGATTTTTCTAACGGAGCACAAATTATGTTCGATCAATATATTTCTGCTGCAGAAGATAAATGGAAAGTTCAAAACGGAATTGTAGTGTTATTACCTCATGGTTATGAAGGGCAAGGTTCAGAACATTCATCTGCAAGAATAGAACGTTATTTACAATTGTGTGCAGAAGATAATATGACAGTAGCTAACTGTACTACACCTGCAAATTTCTATCATTTATTGCGTCGTCAAATGAAACGCGACTATAGAAAACCATTAATTGTATTTACACCAAAAAGTTTATTACGTCATCCAAAAGCAGTAAATACAATACAAGAATTAGCAAATGGTGAATTCCAAGAAGTTATAGACGATACTTTAAATACTGATGGAGTTAAAAAAATGGTATTCTGTATGGGTAAGTTCTATTACGATTTATTAGCAGAAAGAGAAGAATTACAAAGAGAAGATGTTGCTTTAATTAGAATAGAGCAATTGTTTCCTTTACACGAAGAGAAAATTCAAAAAATAATAGACAGATATCCAAATGTAACAGAATACATTTGGGCGCAAGAAGAACCAAGAAATATGGGAGCTTGGAGTTATATGTTACAACGTTTCGAATTAAAGAATTTAAGTGTGCGCTCTCGTAAATATTATGCAGTGCCAGCTGCAGGTTCTAGTACGCGTTTTAAAAAGCGTCATAGAGCAGTAATAGATAGTGTATTTAGTAACGATTAAATGCGTTAAGGATTGAAACGACATCCTTTTTTATGGTCAGTTCGCGTAAAATTTCTCTTTCAGAAATTTTGTATCGAGAACAAAGTAAAAAAGATATAGTGTAAAGCCTGTTAAAACGCCCAAAACAATAAAACGAAAAATTAAATTAAAAAAGCTGATGAAAATCGGCATAAAGTAAAACCAGAACTGATGAGTGTCTTAGAAATGAAAGTTCCTTCTCCAGGAGAATCGATTACAGAAGTAGAAATTGCAACTTGGTTAGTTGAAGATGGAGATTACGTAGAAAAAGATCAACCAATTGCAGAAGTAGATTCTGACAAAGCAACTTTAGAATTGCCTGCAGAAGAAAGTGGAATTATCACTTTACAAGCAGAAGAAGGTGATGCTGTTGCTGTAGGTGCTGTAGTTTGTTTAATAGATACATCTGCTGCAAAACCAGAAGGCGATGCTACAGAAGCTAAAGAAGAAGCACCGAAAGAAGAGAAAAAACCAGAAGTAGCAGCAGCTCCAAAAGCAGCAACTTATGCTACTGGTACAGCTTCTCCTGCAGCTAAAAAAGTATTAGCAGAAAAAGGTATTGATTCATCTGCAGTAAAAGGAACAGGTAAAGATGGTAGAATAACTAAAGAAGATGCAGTAAAAGCAGTACCTTCTATGGGTACTCAACCAGCAAATGGTTCTAGAGGTACAGAGCGTAAGAAAATGTCTATGTTACGTAGAAAAGTTGCGCAACGTTTAGTAGCTGTAAAAAGCGAAACTGCCATGTTAACTACTTTTAATGAAGTTAATATGCAGCCAATTTTCGATTTACGTTCAGAATATAAAGAGGCTTTTAAAGCGAAACACGGAGTTGGTTTAGGTTTCATGTCTTTCTTTACTTTAGCTGTGGTAAGAGCATTAAAATTATTTCCAGATGTAAACTCTATGATTGATGGAGATTTCCAAATAAAGCACGATTTTCAAGATATTTCTATTGCAGTTTCTGGTCCTAAAGGATTAATGGTTCCTGTAATTAGAAACGCAGAAAACTTATCTTTTAGAGGGGTAGAATCAGAAGTAAAACGTTTAGCTTTAAGAGCAAGAGATGGGCAAATTACTATTGATGAAATGACAGGAGGTACATTTACAATCACAAATGGTGGTGTATTTGGTTCTATGTTATCTACACCAATTATCAATCCTCCACAAAGTGGAATTTTAGGAATGCATAATATTGTAAACAGACCAATGGCTGTAAATGGCGGAATTGTTATTCAACCAATTATGTATGTGGCATTATCTTACGATCATAGAATTATTGATGGTAGAGAATCTGTAGGTTTCTTAGTAGCTGTAAAAGAAGCTCTAGAAAATCCTGTTGAATTGTTAATGGATGGTAATCCTGCAAAAGCATTAGAAATGTAACCCAGTATCTGGGCTCATAAATATGTTAAACTGAGCTTGTCGAAGTTTCTCATAAAATATTAAAATCCTGAGCTTTTGCTTGGGATTTTTTCGTTTTATAAAGTAAGGTATTCAATAAAGTTATATTTTTATTCGAAAATAAAAATTACATGAAAAAAATTGCTCTAATAGTTTTTTTACTGATGCTCTCTTGTAGTAAGCCTACAAATAACTCACAAGCTAAAGATGACGTTAAGAAAAAGGATAAACTTTTAGAAAAATACAATCCATCTTCAGGTAAAGTTATAATTACAGGAACTACAGATGATATTATAGGTTTTCAATATTTAAATATTAGTACTGAAAATAATATTGAATATTATAAACCTAATGATTTTAAAAAAGAAATAATTGGAGATTCTTTACATTTAATTTTAAGTTCAATCGATAAACCACTCTTTGCAGAAGTTTCTGCAAGTGGTAAAAACAAGAATTTTTATAGAGGATGGGTCTTTTTAATTCCAGGAGATACTATAAAAATGAGTATCAAAGAAGGGAAAATGAAATTTAAAGGAAGAAATGCTATCTACAATAATTTTTATGGCGAATTAGATAAAAACACACCTCAATATAATAGAAAACCATATAAAGGTAGTTTAATGGATTATAAAAAGAACGCGAAGTCTATTTATAATCAAAGAACAGCTTACTTTTATAAATATATAGAAAAGCATAATATTGAATCAGACTTTTTTTTAAAAACAATAACTACCAATTTAAGGCATAGATATCTTCATAATCTAATTAGTCCTGCAAATGTGAAAGCCAATTTTTTAGAAGGTTGGTTTTACAATGAATCTGATGTTTTGTATTCCTTAATGTATAAAGAACAAGATAAAAACCCTGAAACCATTTTAGATTTAAATAATTATTTTGAATCTATTTCACTTAATGAGTTTAAAAGTCAATCAGCTTTTGATAATTCTATGTTTTATAGAATGAATCTAAATGCATACATCAGAGATTATTTTCTAAGCTCAAACTTAATTCCTTTTTCAAAGGAAAAGTTTATCGCCGAAAAAGAATTTATAGAAAAAAATTTTCAAGGTGATATAAAGATTTTTGCTATTAAAGAATTAATTCGTGAGTTTCATGCTAAAGGATTTGGAAAAAGTAAACTTACTATTTCTTTGCTAAGAAATGTTATAAATGATTATGAAAAAGAATTTACTAAACCTTCTTATATTGAGCTTATTGAAAAGGTTAAAGAAGATTTAAACAATTATAAATTCGAGTTAAGTGAGTATGCACTAAAGAGTAAGTTTATAAATATTAATGGTGATACCTTAAGTTTAAAAGATGTTTTTAATCGTTCAAAAAAAAGAATTAAAGTAGTTGATTTTTGGGCAAGTTGGTGCCCTCCTTGTATAAAGCAAATTAATGAGGGAAAAGCGTTTAAAGATCGTTTAGAGGTTGAAAATAATGTAGAGTGGATTTATATTTCACCTGAAAAAAAATATGAAAAGTGGTTAAAAGCAAATGAAAAATACAAGCACGCTTTAAATTTTTATAATTCATTTTTTCTGATAAAAGGGCGTTCATCTCCACTTTCTAAGTATTTTAAAATTAATCAAATTCCTAGGTATATTATTTTTGATCAGCAAAATACAATCGTTTTAAATAATGCACCTTCACCTTCAGATACTGAAGTTTTTGAGAGTATTATTGATGAAATTTATAACAATAAAAATCAATAAAACTTTTATTTAAGAGAACTAAAGTAATTAAGAAAAAAGCAGTTTTTGCTTGGGATTTTTTGTTTGTAGCTATTTCGCGCTTTCCACTATATCTTTTTTTCGTTCCTCAAAAAAGGATGTCGTTTCAATCACGGCTAAACTTGTTTGCAAACTATGGTCTTAATCCGAAGAAATTCGATACTTGGTAGCAGTAAACTTTTATCAAATTTTCTTAATTTTATCAGAAATACCACAAATCAAAAATTATGATTACATCAAAAGAAACATTTACACTAACCAGTAACGATTTAGGAGGTCATTTTGATAAAAATCAATCATTCAATGATTGGGGAAATGATGGAGAAAATATTTCACCACAATTATCTTGGAAAAATGCGCCAGAAGGCACCAAAAGTTTTGCTATTACAATGTTCGATTCTGATGCGCCTACAGGAAGTGGTTGGTGGCATTGGTTGGCTTTTGATATACCTGCAACTGCAAAAGAGTTAGTAACCAATGCTGGTAATATCGATTTAAATTTAGCGCCAAAAGGCACAATACAAAGTATAAATGATTATGGTACAAAAGGTTATGGAGGTCCTTGTCCTCCAGAAGGTCATGGATGGCATAAATATGAAATTACCATTCACGCTTTAAAAACAGAAACTTTAGCCTTAGATGAAAATACAAATGCAGCAGTTGTTGGGTTTAATTTATGGAATCATACTTTAGCTAAAGCTACGATTGTAGGTTATTATAAAAGAGATTAAAATTTTTAGTTTTTATCATTATAAAAAATCCCAAGTAATTATTTTACTCGGGATTTTTTAGTTTCCATGTTAATATTGAGAACCATCGTGTTTGCCAACTTCAAAACCATGTTTGCCTAAATACTGGTTTCCACTATCAATTGCTCCTTCTTCCATAGTTGTTCCCATAGAATCGTTCCATCTATTTAAATATCCGAATAAAGAAATAACACCTAACATTTCTACAATTTCGCCTTCGTCCCAATATTTGTAAAGTTCGTTTTTTATCTCAGCATTTACTGCATTTGGTACCATTGAAGCAGCCAAAGAAAAATCTAACGCAGCTCTTTCTGCATCAGAAAATGCTGGATGAGTTTTGTATTCCCAAATATTATCTAATTGTTCTTGTTCTGCTCCATAACGTTCTGCAGCTCTAATTGCATGTGCTTGGCAATATCTGCAACCAGTGGCATTACTAGAAACCCAAGCAATCATTCTTTTTAAAGCTGAAGTTACGCGTCCTTCATTAGCCATTACAGCCATATTTAAATTGATAAATGCCTTAGAAATTGCTGGTCTTCTTTGCATTGTTAAAACTGAATTAGGACAAAAACCTAACGTTTCATTAAAGAATTCTGCCAGTTTTTTGGTTTCTAAATCGTGTTCTGCTGCTAAAGGTGTTACTAATGCCATATTTTGTATTTATATGAGTTTTATTTTTATAACTTTACTATAAATATAATCCAAATAATGGAAATTAAACTACATTCTTTTAATCTTGAGCTAAAACATACTTTTACTATTTCTAGAGAATCTCACGATTTTCAACTTTCTTTAGTTGTAGAATTAATTTCTAATGGAATTTCTGGTTTTGGTGAAGCAACTTCTAACCCATATTATAACATTACTGTAGATAAAATGATGCAACTTATTTTAGATAATAAATCTGAAATAGCATCTTTATCAGAAGAAGAACCTGCTGTTTTTTGGCAAAAATTGCTACCTATTTTTAAAGACAATATGTTTGCATTGTGTGCATTAGATATGGCTTTTAATGATTTATATGCTCGTAAAAAAGGAAAGAAATTATATGAAGTTTGGAATTTAAAGGTTGATAAAAACCCAATGACAGATTATACCATTGGAATTGATACCGTTGAGAAAATGGTTGCTAAAATGAAAGAACTTCCTTGGCCAATCTATAAGATTAAATTAGGGACTAAAAATGATATAGAAATAGTAACAGAACTTAGAAAACATACAAATGCTATTTTTAGAATTGATGCAAACTGCGGATGGACAGCAGATGAAGCAATAGAAAACTCATTTAAACTAAAAGAATTAGGTGTAGAGTTTTTAGAACAACCTTTAAAAGCTAATGACATTGAAGGAGCTAAAAAACTGTTCGAAAATTCTGAATTACCAATAATTGCAGATGAAAGTTGTATTGTAGAAAGTGATGTAGAAAAATGTGCAGGTTTGTTTCATGGAGTTAATGTAAAGTTAACAAAATGTGGAGGTGTAACTCCTGGAAAAAGAATGTTAGAAAAAGCAAAATCTTTAGGCATGAAAACAATGGTAGGTTGTATGACAGAATCTTCTGTAGGTATTTCTGCAATTGCCCATTTATTGCCATTGTTAGACTATGTTGATATGGATGGAGGTTTGCTACTTAAAAAAGATATAGCATCTGGAGTTATCATTAAAGATGGTGTTATTTCTTATTCAGAAAAAAACGGAACAGGAGTAAGATTGCTTTAAAATATGCAGATAAATAAAGCCCCAAATACTACAATAGAAATAAATGGAAAGGAGCATTTATATTTTAGTGGGACTTCTTATTTAGGGGTTTCTAATTTACAAGAATTTCAAGAGATACTATTTAAAAATATGAAAAAATGGGGCACTGCTTTTGGTAGTTCTAGAAATGCAAATATTCAGTTAGATGTTTATGAAAAGGGTGAAAAATATTTATCAGATTATTTAAATACTGAAGATAGTGTTGTTGTTTCTTCTGGAACAGTTGCTGGATTATTAACTTTAACCGTTTTAAGAAAAATAACTGATGTTTTTTTTCATATGCCAAAAACACATCCTGCAATTTTACCCCAAAAGTCTTTCCCTGTTTTTATTGAAAATGGAATTAATCCATTGTTTTTAAATGATGATTCTAATGTCATTTGTATTGTTGTAGATGCGATACCAACTTTAGAAACATCCCCTTTTAATTTCGATTTTCTAAACAAAATTCCAGAACATAAAAAGGTGTATATAGTAATTGATGAGTCTCATAGTTTGGGTGTTTTAGGTGATAATGGCAATGGAGTTTCATCAATAATTAAGCTTCCAAATACAGTTGAAAAAATTTGTATTTCATCTTTTTCTAAAGCCTTTAGTGTTAATGGAGGTGTTGTTTCGGGTAGTAAAAATTTTATAAAAAAGATTAGAAAAGAGTCTTTATTTGTTGGTAGTGCAGCTATGAATCCTGCTTTTTTAGAAAGTATCATTTATAGTAAAGCGTTGTATGGTAAACAACTACAGAAGCTTCAGGCAAATTGTAGTTATGTGTTTAATAAGATTAAGGGGCTAGAAAAAGTTAGAATGTCTAATAATTATCCAGTATTTTTCTTTGATGATGAGAGCATTGCTGAATACTTGCTTTCAAAGAAAGTTGTGATAACCAGTTTTTTTTATCCAACAGAATCAAAAAAAATTAATAGGATTGTATTAAATGCCAATCATAATAAAAATCAATTAGATTATTTAATTGATTGTTTATTTTCTTATTAAACTAAAATTTCCTGTTTTTTCTATAGATAATCCATTAATATCTGTTAATGTTGCTTTAAACCAGTAAGTATTAGAGGGTAGTTTTTTGCCTT
>QGCY01000195.1_pt1 | contig 11413 bp, 5 predicted proteins | sample 4708041 | NCBI WGS metagenome assembly QGCY01 (sample SAMN08941164, study PRJNA450518) | Sediment metagenome, whole genome shotgun sequencing project. | biome: grassland soil; feature: grassland; material: soil; isolation source: soil 14 days enrichment with methanethiol and mixed carbon source ... | reverse complement strand
TGCGTTTTTTAGGGTTTATACCTGCAAGGTTTTGAAAACGTTGCAAGATGTGACATGTTTGAGGTTTTTCTAATATGGTTGAAATGATAGGATAAAAAAAAGCATCAACTTTACGTTGATGCTTTTTTTTATTGTTTTGTATGTATTACATGGCTACTAAATCACCGGTAATATCTTTTGATGGTAATTCAGATTTTCCCATTAGATATAAATCAACTTGTCTTGCTGCTTCTCTTCCTTCGGAAATAGCCCAAACGATTAAGGATTGTCCTCTTCTCATATCACCTGCAGTAAAAATGTTTGAAACATTAGTTTGGTATTTGCCATACTCTGCTTTGTAATTAGAACGAGCATCTTTTTTAATTCCTAATTTATCAGCTAGCGTGCTTTCTGGACCTGTGAACCCTAAGGCTAATAGCGCTAAATCACATGGCCAAGTTTTTTCTGTACCTGTAATTTCTATCAACTGAGGTCTTTGCCCTGGAACCATTTTCCATTCTACATTAACTGTTTTTAAAGCAATTAGTTTTCCATCATCATCTTTTACAAATTCTTTTGTATTGATTAACCAATTACGCTCTACACCTTCTTGATGAGAAGAAGAAGTTTTTAACTGTAATGGCCAAAAAGGCCAAGGTGTAGTTGGTGAACGATGACCAGGAGGTTTTGGCATAATTTCGAAATTAACCACAGATTTAGCACCATGTCTATTTGAGGTACCTATACAATCTGAACCTGTATCTCCACCACCAATAACAATAACATTTTTACCAGTTGCTTTAACTTGATCTTTTACTTCTTTACCAAATAATACTTTTGTTTGTTGTGTTAAAAAATCCATAGCTTGTACAACACCATCAGCATCGATACCAGGAGTAGGTAAGCTACGTCTTTCTGTAGCTCCACCACATAAAACGACAGCATCAAAAGATTTTAACTCTTTTACATCGTAATTTACACCTACATTTACATTGGTTTTAAAAGTAATTCCTTCAGCTTCTAAAATTTTTACTCTTCTATCGATAATTTCTTTTTCCATTTTAAAATTCGGAATTCCATATCGTAAAAGACCACCAACTTCATCATCTCTTTCGAAAACAGTTACTGTATGACCCGCTCTGTTTAATTGTTGAGCAGCTGCTAAACCAGCAGGACCAGAACCTACAATAGCAATTGTTTTATTGGTTCTAGATTTTGGTGGTTGTGGTTTAATCCATCCTTCTTTAAAAGCACGTTCTACGATATTTTTTTCGATATTTTCTATAGATACTGGATCTTCAATAATACCTAAAACACATGATTTTTCGCAAGGAGCTGGACATAATCTACCCGTAAATTCTGGGAAATTATTTGTAGAATGCAAAAGCCATGATGCTTTTTGCCATTCACCTTGATGTACCATATGATTAAAATCGGGTATTAAATTTCCTAAAGGACACCCACTATGGCAAAAAGGAATTCCACAATCCATACATCTAGACCCCTGTTTTGTTATTTCTTTTTCAGAAAGTGGTACTGTAAATTCTTTATAATCTTTTATACGATCTTTTACAGAAGTATATGTTTCATCTTGTCTTTCAAATTCTTTAAATCCTGTTACTTTTCCCATGACATTATGCTATTGTTAATTCTTCTACCATTGGTTCTTCTGTTCTTAAACGTTCTAAAGCACGTTTGTATTCTGTAGGCATTACTTTTACAAAGCGAGTTATTTCTTTGTCCCAGTCTGCTAATAAATCTGTACCTTTTTTACTATCTGTAAATAAAACGTGTTTTTCTATTGTTGCTTTTAAATCTGCTGCATCTTCATTAGAAATTTCTTCAAATTCGATGGTTTCTGTATTACATAAACCGTTTACAAATTTGTTTTCTGGATCGTAAACATAAGCAATTCCGCCACTCATACCTGCAGCAAAGTTTCTACCAGTTTTACCTAATACAATTACTTTACCACCTGTCATATATTCACAACAATGATCACCAACACCTTCTACAACTGCAGTAGCACCAGAATTACGAACCGCAAAACGTTCACCTGCAATTCCATTAATGTAAGCTTGACCATTTACGGCACCAAATAAGCAAACATTACCCACAATAATATTTTCATCGGCAATAAAATCTGCTTTGGCTGGTTTCTTAACAATTAATTTAGCACCAGATAAACCTTTACCTAAATAATCGTTGGTATTTCCTTCTAAAATAAAGGTTAAACCATACGCTCCAAATGCTCCAAAACTCTGTCCTGCAGAACCTGTAAAGTTAATGTTTAAAGTATCTTCAGGTAAACCTAAATGACCATATATTTTAGAGATTTCATTACTTACTATTGCTCCAACTGTACGATTAACATTCTTAATTGGATAGGCTAAGTTCATTTTTTCTTTACGATATAAAGCTCTATGAGAGTCTTTTAACATAGTAAAGTCTAAAACATTTTCTAAATTATGATCTTGTTTTTCGGTGTTTTTAACCGTTAAACTTTTGTAAACACTTGGTCTGTGTAAAATGCTAGATAAATCTAAACCTTTAGCTTTGTAATGCTTAATGGCTTTGTTTGCATTTATTTTATGGGTTTGCCCAACCATTTCTGCAAGTGTTCTAAACCCAAGTTGTGCCATAATTTTACGTAATTCTTCAGCTACATAATAGAAGAAGTTAATTACATGTTCTGGAGTACCTTTAAAGTTTTTTCTTAACTCTTTATCTTGTGTAGCAATACCTACTGGACATGTATTTAAATGACATTTACGCATCATTATACAACCAGAAGCTACTAATGGAGCAGTTGCAAAACCAAATTCTTCTGCACCTAATAATGCAGCAATAGCCACATCACGTCCTGTTTTTAATTGTCCATCGCATTCTACAACAATTCTACTTCTTAAATTGTTAAGTACTAAGGTTTGTTGAGCTTCAGATAACCCTAGTTCCCAAGGTAAACCTGCATGTTTTAAAGAGGTAAGAGGAGAAGCTCCTGTACCACCATCGTAACCAGAAATTAAAACAACATCTGCTTTTGCTTTAGCAACACCTGCTGCTATTGTACCTACACCAACTTCTGATACCAGTTTTACATTAATTCTAGCTTCACGATTTGCATTTTTTAAATCGAAAATTAGTTGTGCTAAATCTTCAATGGAATAAATATCGTGATGTGGAGGAGGAGAAATTAAACCTACAAAAGGTGTAGAGTTTCTCGCATTTGCAATCCAAGGTAATACTTTATAACCAGGTAATTGACCACCTTCTCCAGGTTTGGCACCTTGTGCCATTTTTATTTGTATTTCTTTTGCATTTGATAAATAGTGAGAAGTTACCCCAAATCTACCAGAAGCTACTTGTTTAATAGCAGAGTTTCTACTATCACCATTAATGTCTTTTTGAAAACGTTTTCTATCTTCACCACCTTCACCAGAATTAGATTTACCTCCAATTCTATTCATTGCGATTGCTAAGTTTTCATGAGCTTCTCTAGAAATAGATCCATAAGACATGGCACCCGTTTTAAAACGTTTTACAATATCTGTCCAAGGTTCTACTTCTTCTAACGGAATAGGATCTAAATTATCGAACTCGAATAAACCACGAATGGTCATTAAACTTTCTGCTTGTTCGTTAATTGTTTTTGCGTAAACATCGTAACTTTTCTGATCGCTTAAACGTACAGCTTGTTGTAGTTTAGCAACAGTAGTTGGATTGAATAAATGACGTTCTCCATTTCTTCTCCACCTATAATCACCACCAATATTTAAACTTAAGTTTTTATCAATTTGATTGTCTGGATAGGCTTGTTTGTAACGTTGGTCTATTTCCTTTTCAATTTCGTATAAACCAATACCTTCTATTCTAGATGCAGTATAAGGAAAATATTTTTCTACAAATTGAGAGTTAAATCCTACAATTTCGAAAATTTGCGAACCTCTATAAGATTTTAAGGTAGAGATTCCGATTTTATTCATCACTTTTAAAACACCTTTACCAATTGCTTTGTTAAAGTTGTCTACTGCTTTTTGCTCATCCATATCAGTAATAAAGCCTTCTTTAACTTGCATTCTGATAATTTCATTTACCATATATGGGTTAATGGCACTTGCTCCATAACCAAATAAAGTAGCAAAATGATGTGGCTCACGTGGTTCTGCAGATTCTATAATGATATCGAAATTAGAACGCTTACGCAATCTGTTTAATTGATGATTTACATAAGAACAAGCTAATAAAGCTGGTATTGGCGCATTTTCTTGATTTACACCTCTATCCGAAAGAATTATAATATTCGATTTTCTTTCTAAAGCTTTTTCTATTTGAAGAACAATATCATCTAAAGCATCTTCTAAACCATTTAAACCTTGTGCTTTTGGGTATAAAATATTGATGGTTTCTGCTTTAAAACTTTCAATATCTATATTTCTAATTTTTTCTAAATCTGCATTAGAAATAACAGGATTTTGTATTCTTAACTTACGACATTGTCTGTCTGTAATGCTAAATATATTTCTGTCTTTTCCTAAATTTAAACTAATATCGGTTACAATATTTTCTCTAATTCCGTCTAAAGGCGGATTAGTTACTTGTGCAAATAATTGTTTAAAATAGTTTGATATTAATTGCGGTCTGTCTGATAAAACTGCTAATGGCGTATCGATTCCCATAGAACCTAAAGCTTCTTTACCACCTTGCGCCATTGGTGTAATTACTTCTTGAATGTCTTCGAAAGTGTAATTAAATAAACGTTGGCGTGTTTTAATATCAATCGTTTCTATTGGACAAGTTTCACTGGTATAAGGAACATCTTTTAAATGCAATCTTGTTTTATCTAACCATTCTTGATATGGTCTTTCTGTAACAATTTTCTTTTTGATTTCTTCGTCATCAATAATTCTACCTTCATTCATATCTACCAAGAACATTCTTCCTGGTTCTAATCTTCCGTGTTTTTCGATGTCTGAAGGATCAATATCTACCACACCAACCTCAGAAGACATGATTAATTTTCCGCTCTTAGTTAAGGTATATCTAGATGGTCTTAAACCATTTCTGTCTAGTAAAGCCCCAATATAATCTCCGTCTGTAAAAGGAACAGAAGCAGGTCCATCCCAAGGCTCCATAATACATGCATTATACTCGTAAAAAGCCTTACGCTCAGGAGACATGGTTTCGTGTTTTTCCCAAGCTTCAGGAATCATCATCATCATAATTTCTGGTAACGAACGTCCTGTATGTGTTAATAATTCTACAACCATATCCATAGAAGCAGAATCAGATTTTCCTGGTAAAATTATAGGGAAAAGTTTCTCTATTTGATCACCAAAAACATCACTTTTCATAATCTCTTCACGCACACGCATTCTACTTACATTACCACGTAAAGTGTTAATTTCTCCATTCTGACACATGTGTCTAAAAGGTTGTGCTAACTCCCAAGTTGGCATTGTATTGGTAGAAAAACGTTGATGCACTAATGCCAAACGTGTTACTAAATCTATTTCTTGTAAGTCTTTGTAATAAGGCCCAATATCTTCTGGCATAATAATACCTTTATAGATAATTGTTGTTATTGATAAACTTGGTATATAAAAATAATTGGCTTCAGAAATTTTAGAATTTCTAATTTCGTGTTCTGCTATTTTACGAGCAGCATATAATTTTGCTTTAAAAGTAGCTTCGTCAATTTCATCGGTTTTACCAATAAAGATTTGCTCTATATTTGGTTCTGAATTCAATGCAATTTCACCAAGTTGAGAAGAATCTACAGGTACTACTCTCCATCCTAAAACAGATAAACCTTGTTTTTTTACTTCGTTTTCGAAAGTAGTTTTACAAAAATTATATTGATTAGAAACTTTTGGAAGAAACACCATTCCAACAGCATATTCTCTTTGATTAGGAAGCGGAAAATTACAAACTCTTGTAAAGTAATCATGAGGTATATCTATTAATAAACCTGCACCATCACCCGTTTTTCCGTCTGCACTAACACCACCTCTATGTTCTAGTTTTACTAAAATCTCTAAAGCATCGTGAATAATTTGATTTGTCTTTTCTCCATTTAAATTACATATAAAACCAGCTCCACAATTCTCATGTTCAAACTCTGGTAAATATAGTCCTTGTTTCTCCATATGATATTCAATTATATTTACAAAGCTATGTATTTTGTTGAATATATTTCAGTTTTAAAAGATGTTTGATGTAATTTTTGTGATGAAATTAAAAATATCATATTAAAAACATATTTATCATAATTTTAATGTTTCATATTTGTTAAATTCATAAAAAGAAGAAAATTGCCTTTAAAATGTAAATTATAAAGCCGCTTTTGGTTATAAATGTAAAGAATTAGTATTTAATGTTTCTAAAATGATTTCAAGTATTTATTTGGATTTTCTAAAATGGTATTGCTTTTCAATCTTTTTATAAAAAATATTAAAACGTAATTTTTTATTGATGTAAAATATACTTCTAGAAGAAGTTGTCTAAAAATTTTTGATGCAATTTCTGAATTAAAAATACCACCTGAAAGTAATTATTATGCTATTCTTTTTTTGAGGAATAGATTAAATAAAAGTTTTTGTAAAAAAGAAAATCACGCAACTATGTTGCGTGATTTTACTTTTCCATTAATTTTTTTATATCAGATTTAAGACCTATTTGTCTTCATCAAATTCTCTTACTCTTTTTCCAGGATATGCGATAGATCCGTGTTCAGAAATATCTAAACCTTCGATTTCTACTTCTTTAGTTACACGTAATCCCATAGTAGCTTTTAAAACATATAATACTATAAAAGATAAAGCAACAGCCCATACAGCATAAGCTAAAACACCAATTGCTTGCGCACCTAATTGAGCAGCTCCACCACCATTAAATAATCCAATAGCAGTATCACCATCTACACCCCAAAGACCAATAACTAAAGTACCCCAAACACCTGCAATACCATGAACAGAAAAAGCACCAATTGCGTCATCAATTTTTAATTTCTTTTCTACAAATTCTATAGAAAATACTACTATGATACCACCAATTAAACCAGCTAAAACAGCACCACCAGCAGTCATGTTACCACAACCAGCAGTAATACTTACTAAACCAGCTAAACATCCGTTTAAAGTTTGTCCTAAGTTCGGTTTACCATACCAAATCCAAGTAGTAATTAAAGCACCTAATCCACCAGCTGCAGCAGCTAAGTTTGTAATTAAAACTACAGTAGAAGCACCAGTTGCATCATCACCACCCCAAGCTAATTGAGATCCACCATTAAAACCAAACCATCCAAACCAAAGGATAAATACCCCTAAGGTTGCTAATATTTGGTTGTGTCCTGGTATTGGTAATACTTTACCATCTACATATTTACCTATTCTAGGTCCTACCATGTAAGCAGCAACTAAAGCAGCCCATCCACCTACAGAGTGAACAATAGACGAACCTGCAAAATCGATAAACTCAGCTGGCATAATACCTTCAGTGTCGTTTAACCAACCACCATTCCATTCCCATCCTCCTGAGATTGGGTAAATGATAGCAGTCATCACTAAAGAAAATATGATATACGTAGTATATTTAGTTCTACCTGCTATGGCTCCAGATACTATTGTTGCAGTTGTTGCAGCAAACATTGTTTGGAAAAATAAGTCAGCTCCTTCTCCTTGGAATAATCCACTCCAAAAGAACCATCCGTTAGAAGTATCTCCATACATTAAAGAGTACCCTACCAACCAGAAAGTGATAGAACCGACACAGATATCTAGCAAGTTTTTCATTGCTATGTTTACTGCGTTTTTAGATCTTGTCATTCCAGATTCTACTAATGTAAATCCTGCTTGCATTAAGAATACTAAGATACCTGCAATTAGCATCCAAAGCATTCCCATATCTCCATTTACTTGCTCTAAAACTTTTGCAGCTTCAGAAGGAGTATCTTGAAATAGTGTTAAAAATAAACTCATGTTTTATATGTATTAGTTAGTAATTAATAGTTGAATTTCTTTTTCTTAGAAAGAATAAACAGCAGCTATTGTTAAAGTAGAAGTGCTTGTTTCTGTAGGAAATGCTTCAATAATCATATCATCAGAAGAGTCAAATCTTAAATCAGTAATTAGTTTTAAATTATCTGTTAAAGAAGTATTAGCTGTAAGTGTAAAAGCTGAAACATTTGTATCAGTTGCACCAGTTTGAGTGAAAAATTCAGGTCTAAAACCTAAAGCAAATTTATCAGAAAAAGAATTTTGTAAATATAAAGCTACACCTTGGTAGCCAGAATCAGCATCGCTTGAATTAGCGTAAGCTGCATTGATTCCTACATAAAAAGAATCAGACAAGTCAAATCCACCAGTATAGTCTACAAAAATCCAATCGGTAGCACCACCTGCAGAAACAGCACCTGTAATAAAGTTTAAGTACTGACCTTTGTAACCAACCTGTGCACCAAATTGTGTATCATCAGTAAAATTACCATCATCACTTGTAATACCATGAGCATTAGTTAATGCTACCATAAAAGATAAATCATCAGATGCAGCATAATCTAATTTAATACCCGTATGTGAAAAAGGACCAGCATTAAATAAATAAGAAACTGTGTAGTTGAAATTTGCAGCAGGAGATATTACTTCGTACCCTAAAAATGTATTAAATTGACCTGCAGTAATAGTAACTTTATCACTTACATTGTAGTAAGCATATAATTGGTTGATTGCTCCTGCCATATTAGCATCATCAGCTCTAGGTCCAAAAGCTATATCAGCTACAACACCTGCTTTACCTTTATCGTAAGCAAAAACTGTATTAGCAAATCCTAAACCAAAAGCGTTAGCATTTTCAGGGCTTGCAATTAAAATTCCAGGTGTTCCAGGATCTTTAGTGAAGTTTGTTGTACCATAAACATCCACAGTTCCAGTTACTGATAACTTTCCTTCTTCTTGAGCGTTTACTAACAAGCTGCTTGCTAATAATAAAGTAAAAATAATTTTTTTCATAATAGTGTTCGTTTTAGTTTTTATTGATTTTTATTATTTGAACGCTCCAAATGTAAATATTTAATTTAATCTAACAAGGGGGGTAAATTTTCAAAACGTGTTTTTTGAAGGTATACCCCTTAAAAAAAAGGGGGTTAATTTGAGATAACTTTATTTTAACGTTTATTTAAGGTAAAAAATGTTAGGTTCGTAAAAAAGTTCCTTATAATTTTGAGATATTCATAAAAATGCATTTTTTGTAAAAAAAAATGCAATTATTGTACATTTGCACTTATGAAATATTCAGTTTCTTACTTGATTTGCTTACAATTCCTTGGTTTTCGTTTTTCTGGATGGCAAAAACAAAAAAATGCGAAAACCTTGCATGAAATGGTGGATAAAACCTTGTCTTTTATATTGTTAAAAGGTGGTTTTAAAACCATTGGTGTTGGTAGAACAGATGCTAAGGTTTCTGCAAATTGTTACTATTTTCAGTTGTTTACAAATTCTGTTTTAGAAGAAAATGCCTTTTTAAAATTGTTGAATGCTAACTTTTCTGCCGATTTTAGAGCAATTTCGGTACAGAAAATAGACCGAAATTTTAATATTATTGGGGCAGATAAAATTAAAGAATACCATTATTACTTTTCTTTTGGCAGTAAAAACAATCCGTTTGCGGCTCCTTTTTTAGTGAATGTAGAACAAGATTTAGATATAAATCTTATGCAAAAAGGAGCACAGCTTTTTGAGGGCGAACATTACTTTCATAAATATTGTACAAAACCTTCTGAAAATACAATTTTTAAGAGAACTATAGATTCTTGCGAAATTGTAGTGAATGATATTTTAATGGCAAACTTTTTTCCTGAAAAGTCTTATGTATTAAAAGTAAAAGGGAAAGGTTTTTTAAGATATCAAATAAGATTAATGATGGCAACTCTTTTTGAGGTTGGTAAAGGAAATTTAGATTTGCAATTTATTGAATCTTCTTTAAAAGAGTTTAATGATAGAAAGTCTTTAAGAAATATTGCACCATCATCTGGTTTGCAGTTATATGATATAGATTTACCATTCTAAAAATAGATTACCTAATTTATAATAATTGAATTCCTTTAGATTTTACATAATTAAGACGGTTTTCGGAATTTTGATTTTGTTGGCAAGTATTTGCGTGAGCGATAGAAATGGCATCCTTTTTTGAAGTATGAGAAAAAGATATAATGGATAGCGCGATTTTTGTTTTTCACAAAAACACGCCCAAAATATAAAATCCACCTTTAAAAAGATGGGTTTTTATATTTTATAACTTGTTGTGCATTTTGATAAAATCCTGTCAATTCGAGTAAATTTGACGATTGAAATGAGAAAAATTTGTATCGAGAATAAGAATTTTAGCTTCTAAATTAGTTCTAGATACAATTTTTCGTTCCTCAAAATCACTCGAAATGACATTTTCTTGTATTTAACGTTAAAATGCACAAGACCTACATTATATATAAAGTTTAAATTATCCTTTGATAACGCCTCTAGAAATTACAATTTTCTGAATTTCTGAAGTGCCTTCGTAAATTTGAGTAATTTTTGCATCGCGCATTAAACGTTCTACATGATATTCTTTAACAAAACCATTACCTCCATGAATTTGCACAGCTTCTACAGTTTGCTCCATTGCCACTTTAGATGCATATAATTTTGCCATGGCAGAAGCCATATCGTAATTTTCACCTTGATCTTTGGTCCAAGCAGCTTTCATTACCAGCATTCTAGCTGCTTCAATTTCGGTGTACATGTCTGCCAATTTAAACGCAATGGCTTGATGGTTGCAAATTTCTGTACCAAATGCTTTACGTTCTTTAGCGTATTTTAAAGCCAATTCATAAGCGCCAGCAGCAATACCTAAGGCTTGTGCAGCAATACCAATTCTACCACCAGAAAGCGTTTTCATGGCGAATTTAAAACCAAAACCATCATCGCCAATTCTGTTTTCTTTCGGTACTTTTACATCGTTAAATTGCAACGTATGTGTGTCTGAACCACGAATACCCAATTTGTCTTCTTTTGGGCCAATATGAAAACCTTCAGTGCCTTTTTCTACAATAAAAGCGTTAATTCCTTTATGGCCTTTTTCACGATCTGTTTGTGCAATTACTAAATACACATCAGAACGTCCGCCATTGGTAATCCAGTTTTTGGTTCCGTTAATTAGATAATGATCGCCTTTGTCTATGGCTGTGGTTGCTTGCGATGTTGCATCAGAACCGGCTTCTGGTTCAGACAAACAAAAAGCACCAATTTGCTCTCCAGATGCTAATTTGGTTAAATATTTTTGTTTTTGAGTTTCGGTTCCAAAAGCTTCTAAGCCATAACAAACTAAAGAATTGTTTACAGAAACCATTACAGAAGCAGAAGCATCAATTTTAGACAGCTCTTCCATAACCAAAACATAAGAA
>QGCY01000194.1_pt1 | contig 11617 bp, 7 predicted proteins | sample 4708041 | NCBI WGS metagenome assembly QGCY01 (sample SAMN08941164, study PRJNA450518) | Sediment metagenome, whole genome shotgun sequencing project. | biome: grassland soil; feature: grassland; material: soil; isolation source: soil 14 days enrichment with methanethiol and mixed carbon source ... | reverse complement strand
ACAGTGTTTTTGTTTTTATTCCTGATGATATTTATGTAGTTAATGCAGAATCGTCTACAACTACTGTAGCTATTAAGTTTTTAAAGAGTTTTTTTAAAAACACAAATGCTCAAAATAAGAATTTTCCGGTAAACAATTGGTTTCGAAAAATAGAAGAAATTCTAAATAGTGAAAGTCACGAGTTACGTGAAATGCACTTTGAAACCATTGCAGATCGATCGCATTTGGTTTCTCTGATTAATATGGTGGCCACAGAATATCTAAACAATCCTTCTTGTGATGTTTTTATAATTGAAAATTCACTATCCATAATTTTGCATTTAATTGCAAGAAATATTCAGTTTATTAATACTTCAGCTACTGTAAAAGAAGTAAAATCATCTAAAATTCAGCAAATCATTAATTATATTCATGCAAATATTTATAATTCAGAATTGCTATCCACCAAAAGCTTGGCAGCAGAATTTTTTATGGCAGACAATTACATTAGCGAATATTTTAAAAAACATACTGATGTTTCTTTAAAAAAATACATTATCAACTACAAACTGAAACTTGTAGAAACACGTTTAAAATACACAGATTTGCAATATTCTGAAATTGCTGCAGAGCTTGGTTTTACAGATTCTAGCCATTTAAACAAAACCTTTCAAGCCTATAAAGGCACTAGTTTAAGTGCTTATAAAGCAAGTTTAAATTGATACTTTGATTGATTTTAATTTATCATTAGAAATAAAAACACTAAAGAAAAACGGATTTAAATAAAATCCTTTTAAGTTGATTAGTAGTTTAAAATGCCTCTTTTTAGAGGCATTTTTTTATGGATTAGAAAAAAACCTTGAAAAATACCAATTCCACCTTTTTTACTACCAAAAAAATACTCGTGTTCAGAATTACCTTTGTATCAGATTCATGAATTAGAAAACAAAAACTTATACAAACTAAAAACGGCTACAATTGTAGTTGATTATAAAATAAAAGTATTATGGAAACTATAACAAAAAGCAATGCACTTGCACAAGCACTATCTTTAAATTTACCTTCTCGTGAAGCTTCTTTAAGACGAGATCCTTCTGTATCACAATTTTGGAATACCAACCGAAATTTACTAAAAGAAGCATGGGCAGAATGGGAAATGGAAAACAAAGACAATTTACTTGTTCCTGATGAAACTTTGTTAGACCCAAAATTAAGAAAAGCAATAAACGACGCATGGGAAAACCCAGAAAAAGAAACTGCTGTTGCAGATTTATGGGAAGAAATTATTCCTGGTGTGTATGTTGCTCAGTTTTTTGATCTAGAGCGTTTGGCAGAATTTCGTAACTATTTAGAGGACGTTGTAAATTCTAAAATTCCGAAAAGAGCACCTTATGGAATCCAATTAAATCGTTATGGAATGATGTTAGATCCACGATCAGAAGGACATTTAGCAGCACCTAATTTTCAGGCATTTTACAATGATATGATGGATCGTTATATGCGTCCTATAGCACGTTTGTTATTGGGGACTTATGGTTATGATAATCAAACCTTTGGTTTTTCTATTCAATACAATCCAGATAAAGACAAAGATTTACATGCACATACAGATGCTTCAGCAGCTACATTAAATATCAATATTAATTTACCTGACGAAAAATTTACAGGTTCTCAAGTCGATTTTTATGATAAAGCTTCTGGAAAAACAGTACCTACTATTTTTGAACCTGGTAAAGCTATCATCCACAGTGGTAATGTACCACATGCAACACACCCAATTACAAGCGGACAACGAAGTAATTTGGTAGTTTGGTTATATGGAGACCGCATGCAAATACCTAGAGGTAATACAAGTAGTTATGGTAGTGCTGGTAATTTACATACAAATACAGTAACTACAGAAGCTACTGCCCAGCAACGTTGGAGCATGCCAGAAGGAGCTAAAGATACATTTGCACCATTTTAAAAACATATAAAAACTTGATCCTTTTTTAAGTAGTTTTTTTAGGTTGCAATAAGTGCATCCTAACTAGTAAATTCTTAAAATACGTATCTTTAGAAATCACCCAACTTAAAAAAGGATTAGTGTTTTTATTCCATCAAAGTAAAAAAGAAATACCAATCATCTATAGAATCATCAAAATAGAAAAAGCATTATGAGTAAAACAATATTAGTTACAGGAAGTACAGACGGAATAGGTAAGGGAACCGCTTTAAAATTTGCCCAAGAAGGACATACAGTTTATGTACATGGTAGAAATCAAGAAAAAGTAAACCATGTGATTGCTGAAATAAAGAAAGCAACTAACAATGAAAATATTAAAGGTTTTGTGGCCGATTTTTCGGATTTGAATGCTGTAAAAAAACTATCAGAACAAATTAAAAATGAAATACTAAGTTTAGATATTTTAATCAATAATGCTGGTGTTTTTAAAACGGCTGTAGATAAAACGAAAGATAATTTAGACATTCGAATAGCGGTAAATTATTTGGCTGCCTATATTTTAACCGAAACTATTTTACCAGTTTTAGAAAAAGGTAAAGCTACAAGAGTCATTAATTTAAGTTCTGCAGCACAATCTACTGTTAAGAAAGGTATTTTAACTGGCGATTTTTCTGTGAATGCTAGTGAGTCTTATGCACAAAGTAAATTGGCGTTAACCATGTGGAGTTTTCATTTTGCCAAACAACATCCTAATATTATTACCATTGCTGTAAATCCTGGGTCGTTATTAAATACTAAAATGGCTAAAGAAGCGTATGGAGAACATTGGTCTTCTGCAGATAAAGGCATAGATATTTTGTGCGATTTGGCCATTTCTAAAGAACATTTAAACAAATCTGGTTTGTATTTTGATAATGATAAAGGAGATCCAAAAGGACGTTTTGCAAATGCACATCCAGATGCTTATAATTCCCTTTTAATCGAAGAATTATTAGCAAACACCCAAGAAGTAATCAATTCTGAATTGATAAGATCTTGATATTGTAAAAATTAGTTTTACTTATCTTATTTAAAAACAGGTAACTACCTGTTTTTTTTATTTAACATGTTTTTAACTTCGTTTAGTTCGGTTTGTTTAGAACCAAATAGTATTTTTGCATGGTAATTTAATGTTCATTTGGTTTTTACTTTAAGAACAGTATTAGAAATAAGGAAAAATGGAAAAAAATATCTGTAAAGAAAAAATGGCCTTGGTAGAAAAACTAGGTGTTCATATTGAAAATAGAGATCAATTAGCGCCTGTAGCCGCTCGAATTTTGTCTTACATTATTTTAACAGGTAAAAAAGGCACTACGTTCGATAATATTGTAAAGACATTAGGTGCAAGTAAAAGTACAATTTCTACACATTTACATCATTTACAAGATTTAAATAAAATTGTTTATTTCACTAAAACAGGAGATCGTAAAAAGTATTATGTCATCAATAAAAATATCATACTGCAACATATAGACAGATTAATGAACGAATGGCAAGAGGTAAGAGTATTACATTTAGAAATTAAGAATTACAAAAGCATACAAAACAATAAAATAATAGAAAACGACCATGAAAAATTCGATTTAAATTTTCATAATGATTATATAAAATTTATAGACGGCGCAAGAGCTTCTATGGAAGAATTACGAGTAAAATTAACAAGCGAAAATTTCGACATTTAAACACCAACAAAATGAAACAAACTACAATTTATACATTATTATCATTAAGCTTATTTTTAGTGATGCAAAGTTGTGCCAATAAAGAACAGAAAACTGCTGTAGCACAAATGCCACCTGCATCTTTTCCTGTAACACAAATTCAGAAAAAAACCGTAACAGGTTATACAGATTATCCAGCCACTATAGAAGGGGTTGTAAATAGTGATGTAAGAGCAAAAACATCAGGATATATAGAAAAAGTATATGTAGACGAAGGCCAAAAAGTACGCAAAGGACAAGTATTATTTAAATTAGAAACCCAATCTTTAAGTCAAGATGCAGATGCTGCAAAAGCAAGTGTAAACGTGGCACAAGTAGAGGTAAATAAATTAATTCCTTTGGTAGAAAAAAACATTATTAGTGCTGTGCAATTAGAAACAGCCAAAGCCAATTTAGCACAAGCAAAAGCTAATTATAGTAGTGTTACAGCCAATATTGGTTATGCCACAATTAAGAGCCCTATAGATGGTTATGTTGGCGCTATTAATTTTAGAGAAGGTACCTTAATTAGTCCTAGTGATGCTACTCCATTAACTACTGTAAGCGATATCAATCAAGTATTTGCGTTTTTTAGTTTTAACGAAGCACAGTACATAGATCATTTACAAAGATCAGAAGGACAGAACAAAGCTGAGCGTATAAAAAACTCGCCAGACTTAAGTCTGATTTTAGCCAATGGAAAAATGTATTCAGAAAAAGGACGTATTCAAACCAGTACAGGTCAAATCAACCAAAGTACAGGAACTATTCAAATTAGAGCGGCTTTTGATAATCCTAACGAAATTTTAACCAATGGTAACAGTGGTAAAATAAGATTTCCAATCATTTATAAAGAAGCTATTGTAGTTCCGCAATCGGCTACTTTTGAGCAACAAGGAAATATTATGATTTTTAAACTAGGAGAGGGGAATAAAGTAGAAACTGCCATTTTAGAAGTAAAAGGTACAGTAGATAACCTTTATGTAGTAGAATCAGGAATTACAACCAACGATAAAATTATTGTATCCGGAGTCGGAAAATTAAGAAACGGAATGGTCATTGCCCCACAAGAAACTTCATTTAAAGAAGCCACAACGCAAGTAGCTACCTTATTTAGAAACTAGACAAACCAAACACATAGCAATCATGTTAAAAACATTTATTGAAAGACCCGTTCTTTCAACAGTAATCTCTATTATCATAGTTTTACTAGGAGTAATTAGTATAACTAGCTTACCTATAGAGGAATACCCAGATATTGCACCCCCAACAATTAAAGTTACCGCCAATTATACAGGTGCCAATGCAGAAACTGTTTTAGAGAGTGTAATTATACCAATAGAAGAGCAAATTAATGGTGTAGAAGGTATGACTTATATTACTTCTACAGCCTCAAATACAGGTGCTGCAGAAATTACCGTATATTTTGATCAGGAAACAGATGCAGATATTGCAGCCGTAAACGTTCAAAATCGTGTAGCAAGAGCCACTCCTTTATTACCTGCTGAGGTAACACAAACTGGAGTAGTAACTCAAAAGCAAGAAACCAGTGCATTGATGTTTATTTCTATGTTTTCTGAAAACGACAATTACGATGCAACGTTTATACAGAATTACTTAAAAATAAACGTAATACCAGCCATGCAACGTATTTCTGGTGTGGGAGACGTAAGCGTTTTTTCTCAACAAGATTATGCCATGAGAATTTGGTTAAATCCAGAAAAGTTGGCCTCATATGGATTAATTCCTTCGGATGTAACTGCAGCTTTAGCAGAACAAAATTTAGAAGCTGCTGCAGGTTCTTTAGGGCAAAATAATGGAGAATCATTCTCATACACATTAACTTACAGTGGTCGTTTTAAAGACGAATCTCAATACAGTGATATTGTGATTAAAGCGTTGGGTAATGGCGAATTCTTACGTCTAAAAGATGTGGCAACTATTGAGTTAGATGCACAATCGTACGCATCTAATGCAATGAGTAAAGGAAATCCTGCAGTTTTTATGGGTATTTTTCAAACCAAAGGTTCTAATGCACAAGAAATTATTAAAAACATTAAACTAACCTTAGAAGATGTAAAAGCAGATTTACCAGAAGGTTTGGACATTTTTGTACCTTATGATACAAGTTTATTCTTAAATGCTTCTATAGATAAGGTAATCACTACGTTATTAGAAGCATTTATATTAGTGTTCTTAGTGGTATTTATTTTCTTGCAAGATTTTAGATCTACATTAATTCCTGCTATTGCAGTGCCTGTATCGATTATTGGTACTTTCTTTTTCTTAAATGTCTTCGGATATTCAATAAACTTATTAACGCTTTTTGCCTTAGTATTGGCAATCGGAATTGTGGTAGATGATGCTATTGTGGTAGTAGAAGCAGTACACGCTAAAATGGATGATGGTGAACATAATCCTAAAAAAGCAACCTTAACTGCTATGAACGAAATTTCTGGTGCCATTATCTCAATTACCTTAGTAATGGCAGCTGTATTTATTCCTGTAACCTTTATTACAGGACCAACAGGGGTTTTCTATGAGCAATTTGGTGTTACATTAATTATAGCCATTTTAATATCGGCTGTAAACGCTTTAACATTAAGTCCAGCTTTATGTGCTTTATTATTAAAAGAACATAAAAACGATGAGGAATTAAAAGGGAAAGGACCATTAAAACGTTTTTATACTTTATTCAATAGAGGATTCAATGCAACCATTCATAGATATGGAAAATCATTAGAATTCTTATACAAAAGAAAGTTTGTTTCTGTGTTATTGTTAATTATTGCAGGAATAGGAATTTATTGGGCATCAAACACAACACCAACAGGTTTTGTACCAAATGAAGATAGAGGTATTGTATTTGCAAATATCGAATTACCACCTGGAGCTACTTTAGATAGAACTGATGCTGTGGCAAGAAAATTATATGATAAAGCGACAACAATAGAAGGTATAGAAGCTGTTAACTTTATTAAGGGTAGAAGTTTAATTAGTGGTGCAGGGAGTAACTTTGGTTTTGGTATTATTAAACTTAAAAATTGGGACGAACGTGAAGATCCTGCTTTATCTGTACAATCTATAACCGGACAATTATTTGGTATTGCAGCAACCATTCCAGATGCAAATATAATATTCTTTTCACCTCCAAGTATACGTGGTTTTGGTAACTCATCAGGTTTTGAAATTAACTTGTTAGATAAATTCGGAGGCAAGTTTACAGATTTAGACAAAGCAAATAAAGATTTCCAAATGACTTTAATGAGTCATCCAGAAATTAAATATGCCACATCATCTTTCAATACAAATTATCCTCAGTATGAAATGGAAGTAAATGTGCCTTTAGCAAAAGAAAAAGGAGTTTCTGTAACCAGTATTTTTTCAACTTTACAAGGTTATATAGGTGGAATATACGCTTCTGATTTCTCTAGATTTGGAAAACAATTTAGAGTGTATATCCAAGCATTGCCAGAAGATAGAGCAGATGCATCAGCCTTAAATAGTATGTATGTGCGCACAAATACTGGAGAAATGACACCAATTACGCAATTTGTAACTTTAGAAAGAGTATATGGGCCACAATCTGTTACCCGTTTTAATTTGTTTAATTCTACAAAAATAACAGGTGCCACTAATGATGGTTTTAGTACAGGTGATGCTATTAAAGTAATAGAAGAAGAAGTTGCCAAATTACCAAGTAATTATACAGTATCGTATTCTGGTTTAACACGAGAAGAGGTAAATGCAGGAAACCAAACTACGTTTATATTTATTTTAAGTATTCTATTCGTTTATTTCTTGTTAAGTGCACAATACGAAAGTTACTTATTACCATTTGCAGTAGTACTGTCTTTACCATTTGGAGTATTTGGTGCCTATATTAGTACAAAGTTTTTAGGTTTAGAAAATAACATCTACTTTCAGATTGCCTTAATTATGCTAATTGGATTATTGGCCAAAAATGCCATTTTAATTGTGGAGTTTGCTTTGGCAAGAAGAAAAGGAGGAGAAAGTATTGTGGATGCAGCTATAGATGGCGCTAAAGCACGTTTAAGACCTATTTTAATGACCTCTTTTGCCTTTATACTTGGGTTAATGCCATTGGCTTTGGCTTCGGGTGTAGGATCTGAAGGGAACAACTCAATTGGTACTGGTGCTGCAGGAGGTATGCTAATTGGTACTATTTTAGGAGTATTTGTAATTCCTATTCTATTTATTTTATTTCAATGGTTACAAGAAAAAATTTCGGGTAAGCCTAATGTACAAACAATTGAAGCTTAAAAAGATGAAACTAGATATAAAAAAGAATCACCTTAAAAAAGGTACCCTTTTGGTAATGATGGCTATTGTATTACAAAGTTGTTTTTCAGCAAAAGAGTATACAAGACCAACACTTAACGAAACTGAAAATTTATTCAGAACAGAAAATTTGCCTACAGATAGTATTTCATTGGCAGCGGTTTCTTGGAAAAATTTATTTACAGACCAGTATTTGCAAAACTATATTGCAGAAGGTTTAGCACAAAATATGGACGTGCGTATAGCGCTACAGCAAATGATTGCTGCAGAAGCTTATGCAAAACAAGGTAAGGCAGGTTATTTGCCATCTGTAAGTATTGGAGCAGATGTTACGCACCAAGAATTATCAGAAAACAGTCAGTTTGGCGATTTGTTTAGTGGTGGAATAGACACGTATGAGATTGCTGCCAATTTATCTTGGGAAGCCGATATTTGGGGTAAAATAAAAAGTAATGTAAGGGCAACACAGGCAGCCTATTTGCAAAATGTTGCTGCTCATAAAGCGATTAAAACACAATTAATTTCAAGTATAGCCAATACTTATTACAATTTATTGGCTTTGGATGCACAGTTAAAAGTTACGCAACAAACCATTGCCACTCGTAAAAGTAGTGTAGCTACTATTAAAGCCTTAAAAGAAGCAGGGCAAGTAACTCAGGTAGCTGTAGACCAGAATATAGCGCAATACAATAGTGCACAAGCATTAGCTGTAGATATAGAAACGGCTATTTTTAAAACAGAAAATACCTTGAGTATTTTGTTGGGTAAAACTCCCCAACATTTTGAACGTACAGCATTAGACGATCAAAAAATAACAGAAGATATTGTTTTAGGTGTGCCTACTTTGTTGTTAAGAAATAGACCTGATGTTATTGCTGCTGAGTATGGATTAATTCAATCTTTTGAGTTGACTAATGTAGCGAACAGTAGTTTTTATCCGTCGTTAACCTTAACCGCTTCTGGAGGGTTACAAAGCTTAGATGTTGATGATTTGTTTGATACAAGTTCTCTGTTTGCAACGATTGTGGGAGGAATTACTCAACCGATTTTTAATCAAAGGAAATTAAAAACACAGAAAGAAGTGGCAATTGCCAACCAAGAAACTGCATTGTTAAACTTTAAGAAAACCTTATTAACAGCAGGTAACGAAGTTTCTAACGCTTTATTTACGTACGAATCTGAAGTAAATAAATATGAATACAGAAAAAACGAAGTAGAAGCCTTAAGAATGGCAGAAACCAATTCAGAAGAGCTGCTTAAAAATGGTTATGCCAATTATTTAGATTTATTAACAGCAAGACAAAGCGCTTTAAGTGCAGAATTGAATGTTATTGACAGTAAATTGCAACAATTGGTTGCTGTGGTAGATTTATACGAAGCATTAGGTGGCGGATTGCAATAAAATTTAAATGACTTGAGTTTAGGGTACTCAAGTTTTAACAAGAGGTTTGTATGTATTATGCAAACCTCTTTTTTAATAGAAAAGTTTTTCTTGCCCTATTTTAGAGATGTTTTAAGCTTTATTGAAATTGTAAAAGGCTTACTTTTAACAAAAGGTAAAATTTTGCTCAAAAACTATTTTATAATTTTTAAACATCAAATAATAATAGTAGTTTCAATCTTTAAAAGTTACATTTACAACTATAGCCTATCATCCTATGAAAAAAATACTTGTACTCTTTGCCCATCCAAAGTTCGAAAAATCGAGGGTAAATACTGCTTTAATAGAACAGATTAGAGGAAAAGAAAATGTAACCATCCATGATTTGTACGAACAGTATCATGATTTTCATATTGATGTTAAAGCAGAAAAAGAATTGTTAGCACAGCACGATATTATTATCTGGCATCATCCTTTTTATTGGTATAGCTGTCCGCCTTTGTTAAAACAATGGATAGATATGGTTTTAGAGTTTAACTGGGCTTATGGGCCAAATGGAAAAGCCTTGCAAGGTAAAATATGTTTGAATGCCATAACTACTGGTGCGTCTAAAGAAATGTACTGTTCTGAAGGGATTAATAGTTTTACAGTAAGGCAATTTTTAATGCCTTTTGAGCAAACTGCTAATTTGTGTAATATGACGTATTTTCCACCTTTTGCAGTAATGGGTACACACAAATTATCTGATGAGGTTTTAGAAAAAGCGACTGTGCAATATGGTAAAGCCATTGATTTATTGCAAAACAGTTTAACGCTTAACGATATAGAGAATCAATCTTTTTTAAATGAAATTCCACAATTAAATCCTTTATAAATTATGACAGGAACGATACTTTTTGAAGCTATTGTATTTTTGGCTGGCGCAATTTTATGCGTTTCTATCGCCAAAAGATTGGGATTAAGTTCTGTAATTGGCTATTTGTTTGCGGGTGTTTTAATAGGTCCTTATGTGTTGGGTTTTATTGGAGAAGAAGGAGATGATATTTTACACTTTGCAGAGTTTGGTGTTGTAATGATGCTATTTTTAATAGGATTAGAAATAGAACCCAAGAACTTTTGGAACATGCGAAAAACCATTTTAGGCATGGGAGGCATACAAGTAGGAGGTACGTTACTGATTTCTTATTTATTGTTTCACTTTTTAGGCTTCGATTTTAAAGTGGCATTGGTAATTTCTATGGCAGTTGCTTTGTCTTCTACAGCCATTGCCATGCAAACCATTAAAGAAAAAGGCTTAATGGAAACCACTTTTGGTACATCTGCCTTTTCTATTTTATTGTTTCAAGATATTATTGTGATTTTTATGTTGGGTTTTATGCCTTTATTGTCTAGCAATGAAGGGAGCACAACTACGGATGCTCAACATAGTGAACAAACCAATTTAATTGCAGATTTGCCTATGGGATATCAAACCCTGGCGATTATTTTATCTGTAGCATTAATTGTAGTTGCTGGGCGTTATTTAATTGTACCCATGTTAAGAAAAGTGGCCAAAACAGGGGTAAGAGAATTGTTAATTGCAGCTGCTTTATTTATTGTATTTGGGATTTCATTTTTAATGGAATTTGTTGGGATAAGTCCGGCTTTAGGAGCCTTTTTAGGTGGTGTTGTTTTGTCTGGTAGTGAGTTTAAACACGAACTAGAAAGCACCTTAGAGCCCTTTAAAAACTTATTGTTAGGCTTGTTTTTTATGGCTGTAGGCGCTTCCATTAACTTTATTGTTATTGCAAATAATCCGTTAACTATTGGTGGTTTGTTAATTGGCATTGTTGTTATAAAAGCCTTGGTATTGTTTGTAACAGGAGTTGTGTTTGGGTTAAAATTAGATCAAAAGTTAATGCTGACCTTTGGCCTAGCACAAATAGGTGAATTTGCTTTTGTACTCTTGTCTTTTGCCTTTGGTTTGCATATTTTATCGCAAGAAGAAATGGACATGCTTTTGGTAATTACAGCATTATCGATGTCTTTAACGCCAATTATTAGTATGGTAAACGAGCGATTGATTTTGCCCAATATTGGTACCAAAGAATCAGTAAAAAGACCTATGGATCATATTGCAAAATCACAAAAAATAATTTTAGTAGGCTTTGGACATTTTGGAAGTACTATTGGTCGATTCTTAAGATCTCATGGGGTAGAAGCCACCATTTTAGATCATGATTCTAATCGTGTTGATTTTTTAAGAAAAATGGGCTTTGAAGTGTATTATGG
>QGCY01000193.1_pt1 | contig 11713 bp, 8 predicted proteins | sample 4708041 | NCBI WGS metagenome assembly QGCY01 (sample SAMN08941164, study PRJNA450518) | Sediment metagenome, whole genome shotgun sequencing project. | biome: grassland soil; feature: grassland; material: soil; isolation source: soil 14 days enrichment with methanethiol and mixed carbon source ... | reverse complement strand
AAGATTTACAAAATAAAGTGATTAAAACACCTTTAAATCCTGATATTACCTATTCTGATGATCCTTTACGTATGATGCGTGCCATCCGTTTTGCAACACAATTAAATTTTAAAATAGAAGAAGAGTCTCTTAAAGCTATAGGTGAAAACTCACATAGACTTAAAATTATTACAAGAGAAAGAATTGTAGATGAATTGAACAAAATTTTATCATCGCCAAAACCTTCTATCGGATTTTTATTGTTAGAAAAAACAAAATTATTGCCGCAAATTTTACCAGAATTGATAGCTTTAAAAGGAGTAGAAGAAGTAGAAGGGCAGAAGCACAAAGATAATTTTTACCATACTTTCGAAGTTGTAGATAATATTGCAAAACATACAGACGATGTTTGGTTAAGATGGGCTGCATTATTGCACGATATTGGAAAAGCACCTACAAAAAGATTTTCTAAAAAAGTAGGGTGGACATTCCATTCGCATGAATTTGTAGGTTCTAAAATGGTGTATAAAATCTTTAAAAGATTAAAAATGCCATTGAATAACAAGATGAAATTTGTGCAAAAAATGGTGTTATTAAGTTCTAGACCTATTGTTTTAGCTTCGGATGTAAATGATTCTGCTGTAAGACGTTTGGTTTTTGATGCTGGTGATGATATTAATGCATTAATGACATTGTGCGAGGCAGATATTACCACTAAAAATCCAAGAAAATTTAAACGTTATCATCAAAATTTCGATTTAGTTAGAAAAAAAATAAAAGAAGTAGAAGAACGAGATCGTGTTCGTAATTTTCAGCCACCAGTTACTGGCGAAGAAATTATGGAAGCTTTTAATTTAAAACCTTGTAGAGAAATTGGGCAAATAAAAGAAGCCATTAAAGAAGCAATTTTAGATGGTAAAATACCAAATGAACACCAAGCTTCTTATGATTTTATGCTAGAAAAAGGGAAATCTTTAGGTTTAATAATTTCTCAATAAAAAAGCTTATGAAATTATTTACAGAACTTAGAACAGTAGTATTAGAAATAAGATTGCTGTTTTTTAAAAGTAAACAAGAGTTGGTAATTGTTACAGGATCTGATAGTTCACATTTTAAAAGCTTACACCAGCTTTTAGTTAGTTTAAATCTGTATGAAAAAAACACCAAAGTTTTAATTTACGATTTGGGGATAACAGCTCAAGAAAGTGAAATTTTAAAAAATGACTTTTCTAATTTTGAACTAAGAAAATTTGACTATTCTAAATATCCATCTTATTTCAATATCAAAATAAACGCAGGAGAATATGCTTGGAAACCTGTTATTATTAATGATGTTTTAAATGAATGTAAAACATCTGTTTGTTGGTTAGATGGAGGCAATAAAGTAACAAAACCACTAATTTTACTTAGAAAAGTGATAGAATTTTACGGATTTTATTCGCCTTTTTCTAAAGGGGTAATTTCTGATTGGACTCACCCAAAATCATTAGAGTATTTAAATGTTTTAAATGATAAGAATTTATTGAAACAGAAAAATTTAAATGGGGCATGTGTTGCAGTTGATTATAATAATTTAAAAGCAAGACAGGTAATTAAAAATTGGAGCGATGCTGCAAAAACTAAAGATTGTATTGCTCCGCAAGGAAGCAGCAGAAAGAATCACAGGCAAGATCAGGCCATATTATCTGTTTTAGTTTATAAACATCTATTTGATATTGGCAAAAAAATGACGTACAGAAAATTTGGTTTTAAAACACATCAAGATATAGATTAGTTAGATCTATATTTTAGCTTAAACTTTGCATAGAAACCAACTTAAAATATTCACCTCTTTTAGTTAATAAATCGTCGTGTTTTCCTTGCTCTACAATTTTCCCTTTTTTCATTACTACAATTATATCTGCTTTTTGAATGGTAGACAATCTGTGCGCAATTACTAAAGATGTTCTGTTTTGCATCATTTTTTCTAAAGCCACTTGTACCAATTGTTCAGATTCTGTGTCTAAGGCAGAAGTAGCCTCATCTAAAATCATTATTGGTGGATTTTTTAATACAGCTCTTGCAATCGATAAACGTTGTTTTTGACCTCCAGAAAGTGAGTTTCCACTATCACCAATATTAGTTTTAAGTTTTTCTGGTAAATCCTTTATAAATTCCATGGCATTTGCAATTTCTGAAGCCTCTATAACTTGGGCTTCAGTAGCGTTTTCTGTACCTAATTTAATATTATTTTCTACAGAATCGTTAAACAAAATAGATTCTTGCGTAACAATACCCATTAAGTCTCTTAAAGATTTTTTAGTAACATCTTTTATGCTGATGCCATCCACTAAAATATCTCCTTTATTAACATCGTAAAAACGTGTAATTAAATTGGCAAGTGTAGATTTTCCACTTCCAGATTGGCCAACCAAAGCAACTGTTTGTCCTTTTTTAATTGTTAAAGAAAAATCTTTTAAAACATATTCTTTTTTGTATTTAAAAGAAATGTTTTTAAACTCAATTTCGCTTAAAAAATCTTGTTTTACAATAGCCTCAGGTTTGTCTTTTATGCTGTTTTCTGTATTTAAAACTTGCATAATTCTTTCTGCAGAAGCTTCTCCCTTTTTTATGTTGTAAAATGTTGTGGTTATAAGTTTTATAGGATTTAAAACAGTATAAAATAAAACAATATACCCCATAAATTTACCAGCTTGTAAAGAGCTTGTGTTTTCTAAAACATCTGTACCTCCATACCAAAGAATGGTAATTATAGTTGCAGACCCTAAAAATTCACTCATAGGCGATGCCAAAGTTTGTCTATGAAAAACACTAGTCATTAGCCTTCTAAATGTAGTTGTAGATTCGTTGAATTTTCTTTCAATAATTCTTTCTGAATTAAAGCCTTTTATCACCCTTAAACCACCCAAAGTTTCTTCTATGAAAGATAAAAATGTACCGGTTTCTTTTTGTGCCTTGATTGATTGTGATTTTAATTTTTTACTGATAGATGAAATAATAAAACCAGAAACAGGCAAAAGAACAAAGACAAATAATGTTAATTCTACACTTATAAAAAGCATTATTCCAATAGAAATTACCACTGTTAAAGGCTCCCTAACTAAGGTTTCTATTGATGTTAAAATTGAGTTTTCTACTTCTTGTACATCAGCAGTCATCCTTGCAATAATATCTCCTTTTCTTTTTTCTGTAAAGTAAGAGATTGGCAATTCTACAATTTTACGATATAAATTATCTCTTAAATCTTTAACAATTCCTGTTCTTAAAAAAGTAATGACATAAGATGCCAAATAACGAAACAAATTTTTGAAAAAGAATAAAGAAAGCGATAACAAACAGATAAATAGCAATACATTTATCTGACCATCTTCTTCTATTTTGTTTGATATAAAATAATTAAAGCTGCCTTCTAAATACGACCCTAAATTGGTAATGCCTTCATAAGTAGGTTTTTTAATAATCGCTTTTTTTACACCAAACAGAATATTTAGTAGGGGTATAAAAGCCAAGACAGATAAAACATTAAAAATGGCGTAAAAAATATTAAAGAGAATATTTAAAAGCGTAAACTTTCTATATTCTCTTTCATATTTAAGAATGTCCTTAAAGTGACTCATTAATTTAATTTCATCTCTTTTATAATTCGTTGAATTTTTGCGTCTAATTCAGCCTCAACTTTATCAGCATTTTCAGTGGCATCTAATTCGCTATTTACACTAAAATAGAATTTAATTTTAGGTTCAGTTCCACTTGGTCTTGCAGCAATTCTTGTACCAGAAGCTGTTTGATAAATTAATACATTAGATTTTGGTAAATCTATATCTGTAACTTCTCCAGTAATTAAATTCTTTTTTGTTGATGCATCATAATCAGAAAGCGATTCTATTTTTTCTCCATCAATTTCGGTTAATGGATTGTTACGCATATCACTTAAAATTTGTTGAATTTCAGCAGCGCCATCCATTCCTTTTTTAACGATAGAAATTAAATGCTCTTTGTAATATTTATTTTCTACATAAATATTTAATAATTCTTGATAAAAAGAACTACCATTTTGTTTTGCATATGCAGCAACTTCGCAAGCTAATAATGTTGCAGTTACAGCATCTTTATCGCGCACAAAATCACCTACCATATACCCAAAACTTTCTTCTCCACCACCAATAAAATCTAACTCAGGGAAATCTTTTACCATTTTGGCAATCCATTTAAAACCAGTTAAACCCACTTTGGTATCTACTCCTTTTTTAGCAGCTACATCATTTACCAATTCTGTAGAAACAATAGTAGAACCTACAAATTGTTTGCCATTTAATTTGCCTTCTTCTTTCCATTTGCGTAATAAAAAGTCTGTCATTACAACCATAGTTTGGTTACCATTCATTAACTTCATATTACCTTCTAAATCTCTAACAGCAACACCTAATCTATCACAATCAGGGTCTGTACCAATTACAATATCTGCACCTATTTTATCAGCTAAATCAGTAGCCATTTTTAGTGCTTCTGGTTCTTCTGGGTTTGGCGATTTTACAGTTGGGAAATCACCATCAGGTTTTCTTTGTTCTTCAACTATATGAACATCACTATACCCAGCACCAGCTAAAGCATCTGGTACAGACATAATAGAAGTTCCGTGTAAAGAAGTAAAAACAATTTTTAAATCTTCTCTCTTAATATCATCAGCTAAAGAACCATTTTTAATAGATTCTTTAATAAAAACATCATCTACATCTTTACCAATAACTTCAATTAAATCTTCGTTTGCATCAAATTTAATTTCAGAAAAATCTAACGAATTTACTTTGTTGATAATTCCACCATCATTTGGCGGAACAATTTGACCACCATCTGCCCAATATACTTTATAACCATTATATTCTGGCGGATTGTGTGAAGCTGTTAATACAATACCAGCATCGCAACCTAAATGACGAACTGCAAAAGACAATTCTGGAGTTGGTCTTAAATCTTCGAAAAGAAAAACTTTAATATTATTTGCTGATAAAACATCGGCCACAACCTTTGCGAATTTTTTACTGTTATGTCTACAATCGTAAGCAATAACAACACTTAATTCGTCTTTTTTTACATTTTCTATTAAATAATTAGACAAACCTTGTGTAGCTCTACCTAATGTATATTTGTTAATTCTATTAGTACCAGCACCCATTAAACCTCTCATTCCTCCAGTTCCAAAAGCCATATCTTTGTAGAATCTATCTGCTAAATCATCAGGATTATTAGCAATTAATTCTTTAATTTCTGTTTGAGTTTCTTCATCAAAAATTGGAGTTAACCATTGTTTTGCTTTGTCTAAAATTTCGTTCATTTTTAATAGTTTTTTTTAGTGATGATATTTTATATGATACAAATATACTATTTAGAAATTGAGTTTTTCTTTAATTTTGTAGTGTTTTTCGTTGCTTTTTGTTTTTATGATTAGCTCTCCTATAAAACCAGCTAAAAATAATAAAGTTCCTAGAATCATAGAAGTTAAAGCAATATAAAACCAAGGATTATCGGTTACCAAAATTGTTTTTATTCCGTTAAAAACTTTGTAAAGCTTGTAAGCGCCAATGTAAAAAGCTGATGTTGTTCCAAAAATAAACATTAATGTACCCCAAAGTCCGAAAAAATGCATAGGTCTTTTGCCAAATTTAGATAAAAAGGAAATGGTAATTAGGTCTAAAAAACCATTGATAAAACGATCCATACCAAATTTGGTTTCGCCATATTTTCTGGCTTGATGTTGCACAACTTTTTCGCCTATTTTAGTAAAGCCTTCGTTTTTGGCTAGAACAGGGATGTATCTATGCATTTCTCCGCTAACATTTACGGTTTTTATAACTTCTTTTTTATAGGCTTTTAAGCCACAATTAAAGTCGTTTAATTTTAATCCTGATGTTTTTCTGGCAGCAGCATTAAAAAGTTTAGAAGGTATGTTTTTGGTGATTACATTATCGTATCTTTTCTTTTTCCAGCCAGAAATTAAATCGAAATCTTCTTTAGTAATTAGTTGGTATAATTCAGGAATTTCTTCAGGATTGTCTTGTAAATCAGCATCCATAGTAACTACCACTTTACCTTGTGCTAGCTCAAAACCAGCATCTAAAGCTTGACTTTTTCCGTAATTTTTTTGAAAACGAATTCCTTTAACTTCATTATTTTTTTTTGATAGTTGCTCAATAACATTCCAAGAAGAATCTGTGCTACCATCATCAATAAAAATAACTTCATATAAATAACGATTGGATTGCATAACTTTTGCAATCCAATCGAATAATTCTTGTAAGGATTCTTCTTCGTTAAGAAGTGGTATTACTACCGAAATTTCCATATAGTGAGTTCAAAAAATTTAATTTCTAAAAGTCAAAGTTACACTTTTATGAATTATTGAACGCTAAACTTTAAATTTTAGTAAGTTTCTTCTTCAGATTTTTTCATAATTGCTGCTGTAATTGCAGAAAAAATAAAACCTAATACTAGACCACCTATAATCATTCCTCCATACAGAGATAGATAAAAATAATCTTCTGTCATTTTAGTTGACATTTCAATTTGATCAGATGTCATACCTGCATCTTGCCATTGAACTATAGATTTTTCAATTATTTGATTTTTAAAATCAGGTTCAATAAAGTTAGCAAAAAGATAAGTATATATCCCTGAAATTATAATACCAATTAAAACAACACCCATTCCAATTTTAACTCCTTGTCCCCAAGATAAAAATCCTTGGTTATCATCTTTAAATTTTTTAGTTGCTAAAACTATAAAGGCTATCATAATAACAAATCCTAATAGCATACCAATCATGTTTTGTTCTAAATGATTACCTGTGGCATACATAATAAGACTTAAAATTACAGATATTACACCATAATATAATCCATAGTTTAGAATAATGTTTTTACTACTTGCTTGATTTTCCATTTGTGTTTTTAAATTTAGTTAGTTATACAAATATAAATGAATTCAGTTTGATACTTTTTTAAAAAAAATATTCAAAACATCTTATTAGTATACAATACTTTAGAAATGTTACATTAAATAAATATTAATTTTTAATTGTTTAAATAAAAATAGATTGTAAATTTGCAGTGGCAAGTCCTACACAACTAGCTCCCTTTGAATCCCCCAGGGTGGGAACACAGCAAGGGTATTAGGTTGTAGCAGTGTGATGTAGATAGCTTGCCATTTTTTGTGCCCTAAATTTACGTTTCTTCTTTTATCTTTTCTGATATTTGTTCCATAATTATAATTTTTAAAAAACATGTCTAAAGTAGTCTTAGTTACTGGAGCTTCTTCTGGAATAGGAAAATCGATTGCAACTTTTTTAAGCGAAAAAGGCTTTACTGTTTACGGTACAAGTAGAAATCCAAAAAACATAGATAGTTTTTCTTTTCAATTAATTGCTTTAGATGTTTTAAATACAGCAACTATTAATAGTGCAGTAGATTTAATTATCGAAAAAGAAGGCAGATTAGATGTTTTAGTAAATAATGCAGGAATGGGGATTACTGGTCCTGTAGAAGATACTCCAACAGATGAAATGCGCGCAGTTTTTAATACCAATCTTTTTGGTGCAATTGATGTTATGAAAGCAGTTTTACCACAAATGCGTAAGCAAAACTCAGGTACTATTATAAATGTAACTTCTATTGCTGGTTATATGGGTTTGCCCTTTAGAGCTATATATTCTGCCTCTAAAGGAGCTTTAGAATTAGTTACAGAAGCAACAAGTATGGAGGTAAAAAACTTCGGAATTAACGTTATAAATGTAGCTCCTGGAGATTTTGCAACAAACATTGCAGCAAGCAGATACCACACGCCAGTTTTTGACAATTCTGCTTACAAAGAAAAATATCAAGCGAGTTTAGATTTAATGGATACTCATGTAGATCATGGAATGGATCCTATAGAAATGGCAAAAACAGTTTACAAAATCATCAACAATAAGAGCCCTAAAATTCACTATAAAGTGGGCGATTTTATGCAGAAATTTTCTATTGTTTTAAAACGTGTTTTACCAGATAAAATGTATCAGAAATTATTAATGAATCATTATAAGCTTTAGTTTTCTATACTAATATGTTCTTCTGCAGTTTCGCTTAAATAAGTTTCTAAAATGTTTATTTCGCAATTTAAAGCATCAAAATCTAATTTTATATAGCCATAGAAATTTTCATCATTTCTTATGAGTCTTAGTGCATAATAATCATCTTTTTCGTTTGCAAATTCCTTTTTGTAAGTTAAATTATTCTGAAGAAAAAAGTTGTAGTTTTCATATGGAGCATCAAATTCATAAAAAACATCTAAAGAGTTTCTAACATCAGCAGAATCAAATTTATTTGCAGCATAACTTCTTGTGTTTTCTGTAGAAAAAGGAGGTTCAAAAATTACAGGAAAAGGAATGCTTACTCCCTTAGGAGAAAGAATTTCATTAATTTCTTCGTCTGTAGAAACCAACTTTATGTTATACGCTACAAAATTTGGTGTGTTTGCAAAGTCTACAACTTCATCAGCAAGTAAAGTGTAATCTGTTGTTCCGTCTTTATCTAAATCTATTTCTATGGGTAGTTTATCTGCAAAACAAGTAGAAAAATAAGTGTAATTTGTGTCTTCTGCTATATAATCATCAACAGTAAATTCTACCCAAAAATTAAGTGTTTTAATTAATTTATCATGATGATCTCTATAAATGATTTGTCCAGAAAATTTTTCGTCAATTTCCCAATCTTGAATGGTAACTTCTAACACATAAACTTGAGTTATGGCACTAATATCTGCAGTGCTACCATCGTAAAATTCGTAACCATGATCTATCTGTAAACAATCGTCTATCTTATTAAAAACAAAATTTAGAGTTTCTGTAGTATTGTTATCATTTAAATCTTTGGTATAACTTATGCTAACAGTATTATCAGAATAACTGCCTTGCCAAACAGCAGATGCTGAGTAGTCTAGAACAATTAAATTGTCTGAGGCTGTAACACCAATTTCTGATAAATCACATAATATATTGCCTTCTATACCTTCTTCTGTGTTTACAGAATCGCAAGAAATTAAAGTTGATAAAAAGAAAAGGAATGCTAAATATTTATATATTTTCATTTATAATATTGTTTTTAAAAACTTTAAAAAAGGTATTTGTTAAAGTTAGACACATAAAAATTGACAAAGTTTAATTTTAAATCTAAAAAAGGTCATATTTGTTATGTTTTTAACCAATTAATTGTAAAACTTATAATTATTTTTTCTCTTAAAGAAATGATTGTAACTATCTTTGCTACAAATTAATTATAAATTTTTAAAAAGAATGAAATTTTTTATTGATACTGCAAATTTAGAACAAATAAAAGAAGCACAAGACTTAGGTGTTTTAGATGGTGTAACTACAAATCCGTCTTTAATGGCTAAAGAAGGGATTACTGGTCAAGAAAATATTATAAATCATTACAAAGAAATTTGTGATTTAGTTGAAGGTGATGTTTCTGCAGAAGTTATCTCTACAGATTTTGATGGAATGGTAAAAGAAGGCGAGGCTTTAGCTGCTTTAAATCCGCAGATTGTGGTAAAATTACCAATGATAAAAGATGGTGTAAAAGCATGTAAATATTTTTCTTCTAAAGGGATTAAAACGAATGTAACTTTAGTTTTTTCTGTTGGACAAGCATTATTGGCTGCAAAAGCAGGAGCTACTTATGTTTCTCCTTTTTTAGGACGTTTAGATGATATTTCTACAGACGGAATGAACTTAATTTCTGAAATTAGATTGGTTTATGATAACTATAACTTTGATACTGAAATTTTAGCAGCTTCAGTAAGAAATACAATGCATATTGTTAATTGTGCAAAATTAGGATCGGATGTAATGACTGGACCTTTAAGTGCAATAGAAGGATTGTTAAAACACCCTTTAACAGATAGTGGTTTAGCTAAATTTTTAGCAGATTACCAAAAAGGAAACTAGAAGCCCATCCTAACCTTCTCAAAAGGAAGGAACTGTTGTGGAAATTGAGTGTGGAAAATGTTTATTTGAAGCTATTTCCTGCTTTCCACTATATCTTTTTGCCAAAAAAGCAAAAAGGATGTCGTTTCAATCAGGGCTAAAGTTGTTTGCTAATTAATAGCTCATTTAAAAGATACAGAAACTCTAAATTAATGTAATTTGGAGTTTCTTTTTTACCAAAATATATAAGTTAGAAATAAAATATTTCTAAATGAAACAAATAGAACAGCAAATTTTATCTAGTAACAATTCCTCTCCTTTGGAGAGGTTAGGAGAGGCCATTTTTCCAAAAAAAGAACTCGCACAACTTGTAATATCTGCCTGTCATCAATTTAATATTGATACTATTGTTATTTCTCCTGGTTCTAGAAATGCTCCATTAACTATTGGTTTTTCTAATCATTCAGAAATAAAAACCTTAAGTGTTGTAGATGAAAGATGTGCTGCTTTTTTTGCGTTAGGGATTGCTCAGCAAAAACAAAAACCAGTAGCAGTTTTATGCACTTCAGGTTCTGCTTTATTAAACTATTATCCTGCAATTGCAGAGGCTTTTTACAGTAATATCCCACTTGTGGTAATCTCTGCAGACAGACCAAAACATTTAATAGATATTGGAGATGGACAAACCATTCGTCAAGAAAATGTGTTTGAAAACCATATTTTATTTTCAGCAAACCTCATAGAAAATCCCAAATTTATTGCAAGAAACTCGCAATTAATTGGTGAAGCTTTGCAAATAGCAACTGCGCAAAAAGGCCCTGTACACATTAATGTTCCTTTTGATGAACCTCTGTATGAAACTGTATCTGAATTAAAAACGTTTCATTTTCCTAATATCTCTACAAGTTCTTTAGATAATGCCAATATCAACTATAAAAAATTAGCAGAAATTTGGAATACTTCTGATAAAAAAATGTTAGTAATTGGTGTTAATTATCCTGATGAAGAATTGCACAATTTAATGGATTTATATTCTGATGATGAATCTGTGATGATTTTTACAGAAACTACATCAAACTTATATCATAAAAAGGCAGTGAATTCTATAGATCAGTTAATTTTTTCTTTAGATGATGCTCAATTTCAAGAATTACAACCAGATATATTAATCACGTTTGGTGGTATGATTGTTTCGAAAAGAATTAAAAAGTTTCTAAGAGAATATCAACCAAAACATCATTGGAATATTGATGAGAAAAAAGCAACCAATACTTTTTTCTGTTTAAGTGAATTTATACAAACGAAACCTGTTGATTTTTTCTCGAATTTTAATAAAATCATCACAAAAAAAGAAAGCGATTATCAGTATAAATGGTTAAAAATTAGGGATTATAGACGAGAAAAGCACTCAGAATATTTATCAAAAATGAAACATTCAGATTTTAAAGTTTTTGAGCAGGTTTTAGAGAGTATTCCTCATAATTCAGATTTACAAATTAGTAATAGTGCAATTATTAGATATGCACAGTTATTTCAAATAAAAAATACCTTACGTGTTTTTTGTAATCGAGGTACAAGCGGAATTGATGGTAGCACATCAACAGCAATTGGAGCCGCTTTTACAAGTAAAAATCAAACCATTTTTATTACGGGCGATTTAAGTTTTTTTTACGATTCTAATGCATTATGGAATAAAAATATTCCTAATAATTTTAGAATAGTTTTAATAAATAATTCAGGTGGAGGAATTTTTAAAATTATTCCTGGACCATCTACAAC
>QGCY01000192.1_pt1 | contig 11788 bp, 6 predicted proteins | sample 4708041 | NCBI WGS metagenome assembly QGCY01 (sample SAMN08941164, study PRJNA450518) | Sediment metagenome, whole genome shotgun sequencing project. | biome: grassland soil; feature: grassland; material: soil; isolation source: soil 14 days enrichment with methanethiol and mixed carbon source ... | reverse complement strand
AGCAAGTGGCGAGGTTGATGCTGTACGATTAAAAAAAGAAGCTTTTTACGCTACAAAAGCAATGTGGAGACCAGAGGCACAAATTCACGTAATTGGACATTGGAATTACGAAAAAGGAACTAAAAAAACCATGTATGTAGTTTCTAACTGTACAAAAGTAAAACTATATATTAATAACAAATTAATTGGAACAGATGAAAAAGCAGACAATGGGTATTTATATAAATTCCCTAATGTTGAATTCCAAGAAGGGGAAATTAAAGTAGAAGGGTATTTAAATGACAAATTGTTGGTAACCCAAACTAAAAAAACCGTTGGAGAGCCAGTTGCTATAAAATTAACGTCAATAGTTGGCCCAAAAGGTTGGTTGGCTAATGGTTCAGATATTGCTTTAGTTGATTTTGAAATTGTAGATAAAGATGGGAACAGACATCCTTTAGGAAGAAATAAAGTTGATTTTACCATTTCTGGTCCTGGAATTTGGAGAGGTGGTTACAATAGTGGAAAAGCAAATACCACAAACAATTTGTTTTTAGATGCAGAAGCAGGTATTAATCGTGTGGCAATTCGTTCTATGTTACAAGCTGGTGATGTAACTATTACAGCTACCACTGATGATGGTTTAAAGTCGGATACAATTACCATAACCTCACAACCTGTAGCCATAGAAAACGGAATGTCCACATTACTTCCTCAAGTGTATAACATAGCTTCAAACATAGAAGAACCCTTACCAATTCATACACCAAAAACAGCACCTTACAATCCTGCTAGAGTAAACAAAAGTGACTTGTTTACCAAGTTCAGTTATACAGGAAATGGAAAAGCTGCGCTTAGAAAAAATGTGCATTGGGGTAAAAAAGCTTACACAGATATGGAACACAATTATACTGTAATTCCTAGATATTTAGTGGGTTCAGAATATATAAGAGTACCAAATTCTGATGGAAAATATTGGGCAAGAGACCAGTTGCAATTTATTGCAGGTAAAGACATGGTTATTTATGTTGGTCATGATGATAGAGTAGAAAGACCCGTATTTTTAACTAAAGATTATATAGATACAGGAGATGATGTTAATTTAGGTGGCGTTAAAATGTCGCTCTTTAAAAGAGTAGCTAAAAAAGGAGAAAGTATCATTATGGCAGGGAATAGCGATGGTGATGTACCTGAAGAAAGTAGAATGTATTTTGTTATTGGAAAAACATTGAAAAAATAGAGATATAGTAAAGTTTTTTGAAAAAGAAAAAGTAAAGGTTTCTTGTAGTATAAATACCATTATAGTACAGGATACCTTTTTTCATTTTAAAATTTAATTTTATTATTTCAATTTATACAATATAAAATATCTTTAGATAGCCTGTTTATGAGTAATGAAATACATTTTAAAGTGTTGATTTTTATGTCATTATTCTGTTTTTTGAATTCTTTTGCTCAAAACCCAATTGTGCCAAATAAAGGATTAAATGATCCTCATATTCATATTTTTAACGATACTGCTTACGTTTATGCTTCTCATGATAAATCTATTAAGAACAAAAAGTTTATTATGGAAGATTGGTGGGTTTGGTCTTCACCAGATTTAGTAAATTGGACAAAAAGAAGCGTATTAAACCCAAAAGATACGTATATAGGTAAAGATTTTACCAGATGTTGGGCAACAGATGTTGCGTATAGAAATGGTAAATATTACTGGTATTTTTCTGAAGGAAATCAGCAAACAGGTGTTGTGGTTGGAGATACGCCTGTTGGTCCATGGAAAGATCCTTTAGGAAAACCACTATTAACTTCAGAATTAACACCAACAGATGAATATGATATGGCTATTTTTGAAGAGAATGGTGAACACTATATTATTTTCGGAGTTTGGGACTATTATATTGCCAAACTAAATTATGACATGATTAGTTTAGCAGAAAAGTCAAGAAAAATTATCATAAATAACCCAAGAGGTCCTTACAATCAAGATGGTAAAAATTTTGAAAAACCAACAGACGATAAGCCTTTTGTGCACAAATACAATGGTAAATATTATCTATCTTGGGGATGTTTTTACGCCATGTCCGATAATTTGTATGGTCCTTATGATTACAAAGATTCGGTTATAAAACAAGAAAGTTTTGCTAATGGCTATGATGCACCTACTTGGCCAAATGGATTTTTACAAGGTAGACACGGGTCTTTTTTTGAATGGAACAACCAATGGTATTATACCTATTGCGATATTAGTCAAACAGGAAATCGTTATTTTAGAGACACTTTTATAAGTTATGTTCATTATAAAGAAAACGGAGAAATGGCTACGATAAGAGTAGATGGTATTGGAGTAGGAAATTACAATGCAAATCAAAAAATTGAAGCAGAAGATTATTTTAAAGCAGAAGGTGTCCGAAAACACGAATCAAAAAATGGTTTTATAATTAAAACAGTTGCTAATAAAAGCTACTTAAATTTCCCATATATTAAAGAATTAGAAAAAAAATCTAAATTAATTGTAGCAGTAAAGGCTAAAAATGGCGGAAAGTTTTTAATAAAAATTCAAAGAAATTCATTAAAAGGAGATGCTTTAGCTAGCCAAAGTTTTGAGCTGAAACCAAATTCAGAAAAATATACAGAAATTACCATAAATTTAAAATCACTAAAGAATACAGAAAATCTTTACTTTTCAATAGAACAATTAACCAATAATCAATTACTAATTGATTCATTTTCATTTTCAAAATAAACAACCAATGAAAAAACTATCAATCTTAATTTTATCAATTATCCTTTTTTACGCTTGTGGAGAATCTACATCCAAAAAAGATTATAAAGATGCATCCTTATCAATAGATGAAAGGGTAGAGGCCCTACTCCCTCTAATGTCTTTAGAAGAAAAAGTGGCTCAAATGCGAATTTTCCACGCTAATATTGGCACAAAACCAGATAAAGATGGAAACTTGGTGTTGTCTAAAAGAGTAATAAAAAAGTTAAAATTAGGTATTGCAGGAATAAAAAACCCAGGAGAACACATAGATCCTGTTGCTGCTGCTAAAATGAATAATGAATTGCAGAAATACATCATCGAAAACAACAGATGGGGTATTCCTGCTTTGTTTGTAACTGAATCTTACAATGGTGTAGATGCAGAAGGTTGTACATTATTTGGTCGTCCAATGACCTCTGCAGCATCATTTAATCCTGAATTGGTACAAAGACAATGGGATGTTGTAGGTAGAGAAGCTCGTTTAAGAGGTATGCACATGTGTCACTCACCAGAAGCAGATTTAGTAAGAGATCCTCGTTTTGGAAGAATGAGTGAAGCCTTTGGAGAAGATACTTATTTAACAACTCAAATGGTTAAAAATGCCATTATTGGTGTACAAGGAAATTATGAAGGTTTAGGAGCAGGAACGCACATTGGTGCAGTTGCAAAACACTTTGCTGGCTATGGTCAGGTTTTAGGAGGTTCTAATTTTGCTGCAATCGAAATATCGGAAAGAACATTAATTGATGAAATTTATCCACCTTTTGAAGCTGCTGTAAAAGAAGCAAGAACTTTAGGGATTATGGCTTCTCATGGAGATTTAAATGGGGTTGCAAGTCATGGAAATCCTGAGTTATTAACTGGTGTTTTAAGAGATCAATGGGGTTTTGAAGGCTATGTAGTTTCAGATTCTAATGATATTGCACGTTTGTTTTATTTTATGAAAGTTGCAGAATCACCTGAAGCTGCAGCACAAATGGGCTTAGAAGCAGGTATTGATATCGATTTATATGCAGAAGATTCGTATTCTTACTTACCAAAAATGGTGGAGAAAAATCCTGAATTAATGAAGTTAATTGATAGATCTGTAAGACGTGTGTTAAGAACAAAATTCATCTTAGGCTTGTTTGATAATCCTTATATCGATTTAGAAGAAACTAAAAAAGGAGTGCGTGCAGCATCTTCTTTAGAATTGGCAAAAGAATCTGATTTAGAATCTATCATTTTATTAAAGAATGAAGAAAACACCTTACCTTTAAGTAAAAACAAGTCAACAAGAGTTGCACTTTTAGGACCTTTATTAAAAGAAAATACAAAAGCAATGTTTGAGTCTGCTGTTGGGAATAGCAATGTAAAATTTACTGCAGAAAAAGGATTCAACTTAACTAATGAAAAAGGTGGTGCTCCTAAATTGTTAGATAGAGACCCTAAAGCAATTGCAAAATTGGTAAATATTGCAAAAAGATCTGATGTAGTAGTGTTGTTTTTAGGTGGTGATAAATTTACTGCTAAAGAAGCCTATTTTAGTAATAGTACACTTGGTGATAGAGCAACTATAGATCCAGTAGGTGCACAAGATGAATTGGTAGAAAAAATTACAGCTCTAGGGAAAAAAGTAATTGTAGTTTTAAAACATAGAAGAACGTTATCTATAAACACTATTGCAGAAAAAGCTGATGCTATTTTAGATACTTGGGATTTAAGTGAATTTGGAGATCATTCTACAGCTAAAATTATTTTTGGTGATGTATCTCCTTCAGGAAAATCGCCTGTTACCATTCCAAGATCAATTGGTCAGTTACCTTATCATTATAGTATGAAAGAAATCAACTATAAAAAAGAATATTTATTCTTAGGAAAAGGGCCACTTTATCCTTTTGGTCATGGTTTAAGCTATGGTGAATTTGAATATTCAGATATTAAATTATCAAGTTCAGAAATTACACCAGATACAGAAATTACAGCGAGTGTAACTGTAACCAATACAGGAAAAGTAAAAGCTAAGGAAGTAATACAAATGTATCTTAAAGACGAAATTGGTTCTGTAACAAGACCTGATAAAGAATTAAAAGGTTTTCAAAAAATTGAATTTGCTCCAGGAGAAAGCAAAACAGTATCGTTTACAATTACGCCTAAAATGTTAGAATTTACAGGTATAACTATGGAAAAAGTATTAGAAGCTGGAGATTATACCGTAAAAATAGGAACTTCATCAAAAGAATATTTAGAAGCAAAATTTAAATTAAAAAAATAGATTTAAAATGAACAAATCAATCTTATCATTATTAGCTGTTGTACTAACACTTTTTAGTTGTTCAGTATCACAAAATACGGTAGCTCAAAAATCAATTGATTTAGATAACGAAGCAATTCAAAAATCAATGATTAAAGCTTTAGAGTGGCAAGAGGCACATCCTATTTTTGCAATTGCACCTACAGATTGGACAGCAGGAGCGTATTATACAGGTGTGGCAAGAGCACATAAAACTACAAAGAATATGATGTATATGGCTGCACTAAAAAACCAAGCATATTGGAATAAGTGGCAGACTTATAAAAGATTGCATCATGCAGATGATGTTGCAATTTCTTACAGTTATTTATATGTGGCTAGAAATGAAAAAAGAAGAAATTTTGCAGATTTAGAACCAACAAAGAAGTTCTTAGACACACATTTATTTGAAGACAATAATTGGAAATCTGGTAAGGATAAAAGTAAGGAAGCAAAAACCATTTTATGGTGGTGGTGTGATGCTTTATTTATGGCACCTCCAGTAGTTAATTTATATGCAAAACATACCAAACAGCCAAAGTATTTAGAAGCGATGCATAAATATTATATGGAAGCGTACAATAGATTGTATGACAAAGAAGAAAACTTATTTGCTAGAGATATGCGTTTTGTTTGGCAAGGAAAAGATTCAGACAGAAAAGAGCCAAATGGTAAAAAAGTATTTTGGTCTAGAGGAAATGGTTGGGTAATTGGTGGTTTAGCATTACTTTTAGATGATATGCCTAAAGACTATGAGCATAGAGACTTCTATGTAAATCTTTACAAAGAAATGGCAGCTAAAATTTTAAAGATACAGCCAGAAGATGGTTTATGGAGAACAAGTTTATTAAGTCCAGAGTCTTATAATCATGGAGAAGTTAGTGGAAGTGGTTTTTACACTTTTGCTTTAGCATGGGGAATTAACAATGGTTTGTTAGATAAAAAACACACTCCAGCAGTTAAAAAAGCATGGAACGCTTTAGCAGCTTGCCAGCATGAAGATGGTAGAGTAGGTTGGGTGCAGAATATTGGTGCTTTTCCAGAACCAGCATCAGCAGATAGTTATCAAAATTTTGGAACAGGTGCGTTTTTATTAGCAGGTAGTGAGGTGTTAAAGTTGAAATAGTACCTTGAATAAATTAAATTATTGAAAGTCGAAGATTTATTCTTCGACTTTTTTTATTTAAAAAAAAACACCTCAATTGCGTTTTTGGATGTTGAAAGTAACAGCAAGTTCTATTAATTGCTCTTTCTTTTTGTTTTGATGAGTTGATAAATCAGATAAACAGGATAAAGCAGGATACCTTTTAAGGCACAAGACAGTAATTTAATAAACAATACAAACACCCAAAAAAAAATTATGAAAAAGAAACTATTAAGTCTTGTATTACTTTTAGCAACTTTATCACTTCTTGCGCAAAAAGTAATTGTAAATCCTGCTTACGAAGTAAAAAGATCTAGCATTTATGATGTTAATAAAATAGAACTTACAGAAACTGAAACAAGAGTTCATGTTAGAGGTACTATTATTCCTGGATGGCATATGCGATTCAGAAAAAATGATTTCTTAAAAGATTACAAAACTGGCAAAGAATACACTATTATTAAAATTGAAAACCACAAGTTTAATGAAAGAATTTTAATTCCAGAATCTGGCACAAGAACAGTAGTACTTGTTTTTCCTCCTTTAGATAAAGGTGTAAAAAAAATAGATTTCAAGCATGCTGTCTATGGAATATCTTTAGAAAAACAAAGAAATAACAAACCAAAAGAAGTTCCAAAATACGTAAATCAGTGGATAGAAAAAGAGTTAAACAAAGTTACAGTTAACCCTATAAAAGATTTTAAGTCAAAAGATTTTTTTAACTCAAAAAAAGCAAAACTAATTGGTTATATAAAAGAATATGATAAAAGGTTAAAATTTAATACAGGTATTATATACCAAAAAAACAATGTTACTAGAGAAGATTACCCTATTGTTGTTCAAGTTTATGAAGATGGCCGTTTTGAAGCAGAAATACCTTTAATTCATCCAGAAACGAATTATATAAGCATGAACAAATCTGCTATAAATTATTATCTAGAACCAGGACAAACACTTGCCATCATTTTAGATTATGAAGATTTTAGAAATAATGTAATTTCTAGAATGGCGCGTTCTACAAGGTATACATTTAAAAAAACAATTTTCAAAGGCCCTTTAGCTAAAATTAACAACCATTTAAACAATTTTAAAGTTAAAGATTTCGATTACAGAACTTTTAATGAAAAATTTAAAACACTTAGTGTTGATGATTTTAGAAAAGAGCAAGATGCCACTTTAAAAGCAAACCTCGAATTGTTGACTAATTATGTGAAAAACAATAATGTTAACCACAAAACAAAAGAAGTATTAGAAAATATTTTAAAGATAGATTATGCCACACTTTTATTCGATTTTGTAAGAAAAAGTGATAATGAGGCTAAAAAAAATAAATTATATGCCAATTTAAGAACACCTATAACAGATAATTATTATGACTTCTTAACAGATATTGACTTTAATAATAAGGCTTTACTGGTGCCTAATAGATTTTCAATATTTGTAAATAGATTTGAATTTAGTAAACCTATCAGTGTTTACCCCAGTCGTAAATTTATGAGAATAGACCCAGAAATAACTCTGGATAAGTACTTAGAAACTCATAAAATAAAACTCACTGAAAACGATAAAAAGCTTAGAGAAGTTAAAAATCAAAGATTTACATCTTATGAAGAATATCAAAAATTTCAGAAAAAGTTTAGTAAACCTTATCAAGAAGCACTGGTTGCATACAATACAAAATACATACAACCTTTACTCGATAAACAAAATGTTAATATTACAGAAATTACTATGGAAAAATGGCGTTTACGAGATTCTGTTGTAAAAAACACTTTCCGTTTAGAGAGGAACCTAGTACAAGATTTGACCAAAATTAGAGCCTTAAAGTTTGATATTAAAAGAACAGATAGCGAAAACGCAAGAAGATATTGGAATGTACTAAAAACAAACATTTCTAATCCTTTTTTAATTAGTCAAGGTGAAAGAATTGTAAATAAAAAGTTTCCAGTTGATGAGCAAATTACACAAAAAGCAGTAGAAAAATCAAGTAACGAAAATTTAGCATTAAAAGCTAAAACTACAAAACTACCAAAAGGAAAAGCAACAGCTATTTTCAATGATATTATAAAATCTCACAAAGGCAAAATATTGTTTGTAGATTTTTGGGCTACAACTTGTGCTCCTTGTGTTGGTAGCATTAAAAAAATGAAAGAAATAAGAAAAGAATATAAAAACAATGTAGATGTAGATTTTGTATTTATTACGGCTGAAAATCAATCACCTGAAAGAAGATATATGAGTTTTGTAAAAGATCAGAAACTAGAAAATACTTACAGAATCCCTGTTGATAATTTTAATTACTTACGTCAATTATTTAAATTTAATGGTATTCCTAAATATGTAGTTATTGCAAAAAATGGCGAGGTAATCAATGATGATTATAACATGTATGAATTTACAAGAACTGTAGATGATATTATTAAAAATTATAAATAATTTTATTTAAAAACGTAATCTAAAAAGGTGTGTGCAGGATACCTTTATCAAATAGGATAAATACCTTTAGCTTTCTTTTTAATTAATAGGATATAATTTTATGAAAAAAGTATTTTTTTTATCACTTTTAATGCTGATTTCCTCAGTAATTAGTTGTCAACAAAAAAAGGATAATAGGTCTAAAAAAGACAAAGAAATTGCTAATAAAGTGCAAAATTTAATTAGCAAAATGACTTTAGAGGAAAAGATTGCAGAAATGACGCAAGATGCTCCTGCAAATGACAGATTAGGAATTCCATTTATGAAATATGGAGAAGCACTTCATGGGTTATGGCTTGTTTTAGATTATTATGGAAATACAACAGTTTATCCTCAAGCTATTGCTGCTGCTTCTACTTGGCAACCTGAATTAGTTAAAAAAATGGCTTCACAAACCGCTAAAGAAGCCAGAGCTTTAGGAGTTACACATGTGTATTCTCCTAATTTAGATGTTATTTCTGGTGATCCAAGATATGGTAGAGTAGAAGAATCTTATGGAGAAGACCCTTATTTGGTGTCTAGAATGGGAGTTGCATTTATTCAGGGTATACAAGGAATGGGTGATGAACGTTTTGATGAGAATCATGTAATGGCAACAGCAAAGCATTTTATTGGTTATCCAGAAAATAGAAGAGGTATCAATGGTGGTTTTAGTGACATGTCTGAACGTAGATTAAGAGAAGTTTATTTACCACCTTTTGAAGCTGCGATAAAAGAAGCAAAGATAGGTTCTCTTATGCCAGGTCATCAAGATTATAATGGGGTTCCAAACCATATGAATACTTGGTTACTTAAAGATATTTTACGAGATGAATTAGGTTTTGACGGTTTAATTGTTTCTGATAATAATGATATAGCAAGGTTAGGAACCATGCATTTTATAGCTGAAAACAGAACTAAATCAGCTCTCTTAGGATTAAAAGCAGGGGTTGATATGGACTTGGTGATTGGAAAAATTGAGAAATTAGCAGCTTACAATACTAAAGTGTTGAAAGATACCATAACACAGAATCCGGAATTGGAAAAGTATATTGACAAAGCGACATCTCGTATTTTAAAAGCAAAATATCAATTGGGTTTATTTGATGCAAAACCAAAAGAGATTGATAAAAAAACTGTGTACGCTGGTAAAAAAGAACATCAAGAGTTTTCTTACGAGATGGCTAAAAAAGCAATCATTTTATTGAAAAATGAAGGTAATCTATTGCCTTTAGACCTATCTAAGATAAAATCATTAGCAGTTATTGGACCTAATGCACATGAAAATAGACCTAAAAAAGGAACCTATTCTTTATTAGGTGGGTATTCTGGTTTACCACCATTTTATGTTTCTGCTTTAGATGGTATCAAAGCTAAAGTTGGTGATAAAGTAAAAATCAATTATGCAAAAGGATGTGATTTACAAGGTAAGTCTAAAGCAGGATTTCCAGCAGCCATTGCAGCTGCAAAAAAATCTGATGCTGTTATTTTGGTAATTGGTGGTTCTAGAAAAACAGGTGGAGAGGGAGTTGATAGAGCCGATTTAGATTTGTATGGTGTGCAAAAAGAATTGGTAAAAGCAATTCATAAAACAGGGAAGCCTGTTGTAGCTGTTTTAATTAATGGTAGACCATTGTCAATTAATTATGTAGCAGAAAATATTCCGTCAATTTTAGAAACGTGGTACTTAGGAATGCGTTCTGGAGATGCTATTGCAGATGCTATTTTTGGTGATGTAAATCCTGGAGGAAAATTAACAGTTTCTTTCCCAAGATCTGTAGGTCAACTTCCTGTAACGTATTTAGAAAGACCAGATTTTATTGGTTCTGGAAAAGGACAATTTAAAGATGCAGATAAATCACCTTTATTTCCTTTTGGATATGGATTGAGTTACACAACATTTAAATATAGTAAACCAACTTTTAAAGATGCTGTAATAAATACTGATGGAAGTACAACTGTTTCTGTAGATGTTACCAATACTGGAAAAAGAGCAGGTGATGAAGTGGTACAAATGTATGTTAGAGATGATTATGCTTCTGTTGGACGTTACAATAAAATGCTAAAAGGATTTGAAAGAATTTCATTAAATCCAGGAGAAACAAAAACAGTAACTTTTACATTAGGTTTTGATGAATTAAACATTTTAAATCAACAAATGAAAAAAGTGGTTGAACCAGGAACTTTTACAATTTCTGTGGGAGGTTCGTCACAAGAAAGTAATCTACAAAAAGCTACACTTGTTGTAAAGTAGAGTTTTTAAAATTAGTGATAATTTAGAAAACTTCAGCTCAAAGACAAATTTTAAAATGAAGATCTTCAAGGAATGTGGAATGGAATAAAAACATATCTGATATAATTCAAATTATTATTGCTCTACAAATATCGTATCTATACATGTTTAGATTTACTATATAGATACAGTAGGTTTTGCGAAAAAAATCATTTACTAATATTAAAATTACCAAATATTTTTAATGTGAAAGTGCAAAGTTAGAAAGTAAACCTAATTTAATAAATGAAATTGAGTGTTTTAATTGGTTTTCTTGTTTGCTATGATAAGATAAGCAGTTTCGTTTTAGAGAATTAAAAAAGAATAGAAAGAAGCATGTCTTTCTATTTTTTTTTGCTTTAATAAATAATATCAAATCTGGGGGAGGTAGTCTACTTTCTATAAGTAGTAGGATGTTCCCCCAGATTTGACATAGAATATATTATATGAATGATATTTTTTTAAAACATAGATAGGCTTATTAACTATTATATACCCAGTTGGTAAACCTCAACAATAGAAGGGGTTTTAGGTGGTTTTTGCATGGTAAAAGATTGGTAAACTTGGTAAAGAGTTTAATATCCACCCATTTAAAATTGGTATTTAAACAGGTGGTATTACTGATTTATTCAAACAATTTATTAAAACTACCTTGCTTTCTCTTTTAAAGAGCTCTGTCTTATTCAAAAAACGAGCTATAGAAATTGATAAGTCTTGGACTTTTTTCTTCATCATCAAATTCTAAACAAATTGTTACGAATTCTAATTTGATAAAATTTACCATACTATAATCCGTATTTTTGAGTTGTGCTTACAAATGCTACAACTATGAAAACAAAATACCAACTTTCTTTTCTCGTAATTTTTTTAATGTTTTTCTCTTGTAAAAAAGAAGAAATT
>QGCY01000191.1_pt1 | contig 11807 bp, 9 predicted proteins | sample 4708041 | NCBI WGS metagenome assembly QGCY01 (sample SAMN08941164, study PRJNA450518) | Sediment metagenome, whole genome shotgun sequencing project. | biome: grassland soil; feature: grassland; material: soil; isolation source: soil 14 days enrichment with methanethiol and mixed carbon source ... | reverse complement strand
AAATAAAAAAACAAATTAGAGAGACTAATATAGATTGGGAAGCTATTGTTCAATTGAGTACAGCCCATTATGTTTTGCCTGCATTTTATTGTAATTTAAAGTCTGTGGGATTTTTAAAATATTTACCTGAAGATTTAGTTGGATTTATGGAAAATATAACTAATTTAAATCGAGAAAGAAATCAAAAGCTATTACAAGAAGCTATAGAACTTAACGATTATCTTCGAATGCACAACATAAAACCAATATTTCTAAAAGGTATAAGTCATTTAATTGGAGGAATATATCATGACATTGGTGAACGTATGATTGGTGATATTGATTTTATAGTTGCTTTAAATGAATATGGTAAAACAATTGAAATGGTTAAAAAATTTGGATATAATATAATAGGAGAAAATTTACCGGAATATCACAGACACTTTCCTACTTTAATATCTAAGTCAAAAATTGGGGGTGTTGAAATTCATAAAGAGCTAATAAGAAAAAAATACACTCGTTTTTACAATTATAAACACATAAAAGATAAAATAATTAAAATTAAAAACACATATATTCTAAATTATAACGAACAGTTATATTATATTATTTTATCATACCAAGTGAATGACTTTGGTTTTAAATATAAAACTATTAATTTAAGAAGTTCTTATGATGTTTATAAATTGCACAAAAAACTAAATAAAAAAGAGCTGAATAATATAAACAAAAAAATGAAAACTTTTTTTAATACTTATTTAGTAATATCAAACGAAATATTCCAAGGTGTATTAAACATCCATAAAGATCTAATTAAAGAAAATAGTAATTACCTTAATTTTTTTAATAATATAATTAATAATCCAAGTATAATAAAAAAAAGAATGAAACGAATAGATAAATATCATCGCATATCAAATGAATTATTATTACTTTTCCGATCCTTATATTCAACTCAATACAGAAAATGGCTTTATAAATCAACACCTATAAGATTTAAAAGAAAATTTAAAGCCTTTAAAGAAAGGTATAATTAAAATCTAATAATTATTTAGTAACCTAAACACCTAAATATAAAATTTTATTATTGAAAAGAAGTTAACTAAACAATTTCTTGTACCATTTTTTTTTATTATTTTTTTCAAGATATTGATCTCCATAACCATAACCATAACCATAACCATAACCATAACCATAACCTCTCGTCATATCTGTATCATTCAATACAATGGCCATATTGTTTAATTTTTGTTCCGTATATAAGTTCTGTGCAACTTTTAACATGCGTTTATCTAAATAATTGGCTCTAGACACATATAAAGTAATGTCTGCATGTTTTGAAATTAAAAAGGTATCCGTTACCAAATTTACTGGAGCCGTATCCACAATGATAAAATCATAGTCTTGTTTTACCTCTGCAAACAATTGTTTGGTACGCTCTCCCAATAACAATTCTGCTGGGTTGGGTGGAATCACCCCTGAAGAAATAATATCGAGTCCTTTAATCTGTGGGATTGAAAATTTAATATCTGCAAGACTTAAGGATTCATTGGTAATAAAGTTGGTAATTCCTTTACGCTCCGGAATCCCTAAGTATTCGGTTACTTTAGGTGCTCTTAAATCTACCCCCAACAACAAGACCTTTTTATTCGATAAAGACAAAGCTGCTGCCAAATTGATGGAAATAAAGGACTTCCCTTCACCACTAGTCGTAGACGTTACAAATATGGTCTTGCCTTTTTCATTGGATTTGGAAGTCAACATAAAATTCAAGTTGGTGCGTATCAAACGAAAGGCCTCCGCAGTACTGGTTCTCGAATCACTTTTAATCACCACTTTCTCATCGGTTTCTGAATGGGGTACATCTCCTAAAAATGGGATGGTGGTGCTGTCTTCAAGGTCTTTTCTAGAGTGTATTTTGTTATCAAGTAAATTTCTAATATATATAAACCCACAAGGAATAATTAACCCCAATAGTAAAGCCACCAAATAAACTATTTTCTTTTTAGGTGAAACAGGAATCCTATCACTATAGGCATAATCAATAATTTTTGCATTGGGAACCGTAACGGCTAAAGCAATCGCTGTTTCTTCTTTCTTTTTTAGTAAATAAGAATATAATTCAGAATAGATTTCTCGTTGTCGTTCAATATCTATCATCCCTCTCTCAATTAAAGGAATGGTCGAAATTTTATTGCTTGCTTTTTGAGCTTCAATATTTAGTTCATTCAATTGAATTTCTAGCGATTTTCTCAAATTTGCTAAACTAGACAATAAGTTTTTATTTAGCGTTGTTATTCTTTTTTGGACCTCAACTAACTGTGGGTTTTTATCTCCTGCAGTAACCAATAATTTATTCTTATCCAATACCAATTCATTATAAGCTTGTATAGAAGAGGTAATACTTGCATCCGTAAACCCTAAATTGGTAGGGAGTACATCATTAGTTTCTGACTCTATACGCAATTTTTTTTGAATCCAATCTGCCAAACTTAATTGGCTTTGTATTGCTACAATTTCTTGATTGTTCTTTGAAACAGCCTCTAAAGCCAATTCACCTTCCGATGACAGTCCAGTAATGCCAAACTTTGTTTTATAATTTTTTACATTGTCTTGAATTTTTCCTAAATCACTACCAACACTTAACAAACGATCTTCAATAAAATCTTTTGTTTTTTCAGAAACAATATTTTTATCGTTTATAGCATCTAAGTTATATTGTTCAACCAATTCATCTAAAATATCCTCTGCTTTAGTTGGGATAGCATCTTGCAGACTAAGTTTTAAAACACTCGAATTTTTATCGACAGCATTAACACCTATTCGATTTCTATAGGAATCAATTGCCTTATCTCTCCCTTTTAAACTAATAACTACCTCATTTTCAATATGCCCCTCTTCAAAAACATGATCTGTCGTAAACATAAATTCCCCTAATCTGCTCTCTATAATCTCATTAAACTTAGCTTCAAAAATAAATTCATCATCCACCGATTTTAATTCAAATTTAGTAGTATTTAATCTATGTAACACAAAGGCTGTATCTTTTCGCCTTCCAAAATCACTCTTTTCAATAAATTGAAGCTTAATAGGTGATTTTTCATATACCTCAGTAGCTTTAATTCTTCCCCTTGTATAATAAGAAATTGTCAAATTTAAAGAATCGACAACATTTCCGATAATTTTTCTTGACTTTAAAATCTGTATTTCATTATCAGGATTATTAGCGGAACTTCCACCTATAATTCCCAAATCTTCAAAAGCCGCCAATTCTGAAGAAATACCAGACTTGTTATTGTCCTTAATCATAATAGAACCTGAAGCACTGTATACAGGTGTTGTATAGCGTAAATATATAAAAGCAAGTATTAATAAACTGATTGTTACAAAAACAAACCATTTCCAATACCTCAAATATTTTTCAGCTTCTTCACGAATATTTATAGATTGGCTATTTTCAAAGGGCTCTAAATTAAAATTAGATGTATTCTCTAGCATGGTTATCTTGTTAAAATAGTTAATAGAGCTATGAACACAGAAGAAATAGAAATTACTAAACTTGTGTTCGAATTTGAGGAGGCTGATTGAATTTTCGCATAATTGGGCTCTACATATACCACATCATTTTGCTGTAAATAATACACTGGGGAGGTTAAAAGTTCATTCGATCTGATATCTACTCGATATTGTGTTTTTTTATTATCTTCCTCTCTTATAATTAAAATGTTATTTCTTTGTCCAGAAATATTGATGTCCCCTGCCAATGCTAGGGCATCTAAAATCGTAATTCTTTCATTAGGTACGTTATAACTCCCTGGTCTTTTTACATCGCCCATCACCGAAATTTTATAATTGGCAATTTTAATGTTTACGTTGGGTTCTTTGATATAATCTGGTGATAATTTATTTATTAATAGGTTAATAGTTTCTAACCGTGTTAATCCACCAATTTTCAATTTTCCTAAAACTGGAAAATCAATTTCACCATTGGTATCCACCAAATAGGTTTGTTGTTGTGCCACACCAACTGCTGAATTACTAGAAGTTGCATAGGTTACCGCAGCCAAATTGAATGGACGGACCGCTTCTATATCTAGTGCAGTTATAGTAATTTGTAGTAAATCATCGGGTTTGATAATGGTTTTGTAGCTATTGGATACGTTTTCTTGATCTATTTTGTCATTTTGAAAATAGATAATGTCTTTTTTGGAGACACAAGATACTGCAAAGAGTAAAAAGAGACTTGCAACACCTATCTTTCTGAAAAGTTTTCTCATAAAAATATTTTTTGTAAAAGTAATTATTATTTCGGAATAAAAACAAGAATTTTAAAATTAAAACGCATTCTCATCTTTCTTAAAAAACATAGACCAGGCCGTAATCACGACAATTTTTATATCTAGAAAAAAGCTCCAATTTTCTACATACCAAATATCGGCATTGGCTCTATTTTCCATATCTTTAACTTGCTTGGTTTCTCCTCGATAACCATTGATCTGTGCCCAACCCGTAACCCCCGGTTTGGCAAAGTGTCGTACCATAAATTTGTCTACCAATACCCTATATTCTTCGGTATGCTTCAGCATGTGCGGTCTAGGCCCCACCAAAGACATGTTGTTCAACAATACATTAAAAATTTGTGGCAATTCATCAATACTGGTTTTGCGCATAAAAGCCCCAAACTTTGTAACTCTCGAATCATTCTTAGTAGCTTGCACCGAATCGGATTCTTTGTTTACGGTCATGCTTCGAAACTTAAAACAATCAAAGGCGTTGCCATCTTGGCCGGTTCTTTTTTGCACAAAAAATACGGGTCCTTTACTGGTTAATTTAATAATAATTGCAATGATTGGGAACAACCACGAAAACAGGAACAATACCACCAAAGAAGAAAAAGTAACATCAAAAGCTCTTTTGATAAAACGATTGGTAAAACTCTTTAAAGGTTCACTTCTCAATTTCATAATCGGAACATGCTGAATATAATTGATGGAAAAACGTTGTGATAAATATTCCGAAAATTCAGGAATCACACGTACTCGAATCATATGGTTGTCCGCATAACGAAACAAATCATTGATCAATTTGCTCTGGTGGTAGGGCAAAGAAATGATGATTTCATGCACATGGTTTTCTTCCAAAAAGTTGAAGATCTGAGATAACTTCCCTTTAAAATGCGCTTGTAAATCTTCAGTTATTGTAGCGTCAGTAAACAACCCAGAGATTTTAAACCCATAATTGGCATTGAAATAAACTTTATCAATCAATTTCAAGATGTTTTCATTCATCCCCACCAATACAATCTTGCTATAATTGTAGCCTTTTCTTCGATACACCTTCACCAAGGTATAAGAAACAAAGCGCCAGCATAAAACCAATACCCCAAAAATTAACAGCAAATACAAAAAGAAAACCCTTGAAAATTTATAATCTGTAATAAAGAAAATAAGTCCCCCACATAAAAAGCCAAAGGTCACTAGGGTATATAAATTCTTCGCCAACAGTTTGTGCATGTATATAATTCTGGGCAATTCGTAGATGTCAAACTTCAAATTAAGCCCCACCCATAAAATACAACCAACCACGATAAAGCTATTATAAAAGATCAAACTGGGCACCTGTCCTTGAAACACCATATAATTAGCGACAAAAAAGGCAATCACAAATAACAATACATCTACTATGGAAAAGATTAAGGGAATGAATTTAGATTTATTATTTTTCATATATTTTTTTTATTTTTAATTAAACAATAATTTAATTAAAAGCTTATTTTTTCTTTTAGTACTAAAAACAAAAACTGTGTATTGCCTATGATATATCTTTTCCATAACCTTTTAGGTTCTTTACACAATCTATAGAACCATTCTACTCCAATATTAATCATCCATTGTGGTGCTCTGTTTATCTTACCTGCATAAAAATCGAAGACCGCTCCAATACTTCCTATATGAGCATTTATCAATAGTTTATCATAATGGGTATAGGCCCATTTTTCTTGTTTGGGTGCCGTCATTCCAACAAATAGTACATCAGGCCTAAAGGCATTAACTCGATCAATCATTTCTGCATTTTCAGCCTCTGAAAAAACAGGTTTGTAAGGTGGCGAAAACACGGCTATTTTTACGTTTGGAAACTCTTGATTTGCCTTAGCTACCATTTTACCTAAAGTATCCTGAGAACTCCCCAAGAAAAAACACTTGCCCCCTATTTTATTTAACCTATTCATTTCGTAATAAAACAAATCGGCACCTGCTATTTTTTTAATGCTTTTTCCAAATAAAAACTTCACTGCCCATACTACACTGATGCCATCAGGTATTAAAACCTCACCTTTTAACAAAGCTTCTTTAAAGATGACATCAGTTTTCGTCATTACATATGAATAGGCATTGATGGTATTAATAAGCACTTTTTTATCTGGTAATACCTCTAAGGGTTGGTCAAAAATGGTAAATTCTTTTAACATAATTATTATTCAATTATTTTGTTTAAAATATTTAATAAATTTTCTTCAAATTTTATTAAAGTAAATTCTTTTTCATATCTAATTCTTCCTTCCTGTCCCATTTTTAACCTAATCTCAGGGTTTTCTATTAAATATTTTAATTTCTCTGTAAGTATATCCACATTTTGTTGAGGAATTAAAAACCCAGAAACACCATTTTTAATGAGATCCGGAATTCCTCCTTCAAAAGTAGATATCACAGGTAAGCTATACTGCATTGCTTCCAAATTAACTAAACCAAATGTTTCATTATGGTAATATGTAGGAAACACAAAAATATCGGCATTGTTATAATATTCTTCTTTTTCTTTACCATACTTACGTCCTAAATAACGTACTTTATATTGTAAATTGTATTCATCTATTTTAGTATTAATGTCTATTTCTGAGATATCTCCTTGCCCCCCTATAAAATTACATTTAAAATTGATATTGGCTTCATCTAATCTTTTACAACTTTCTAACAATACATATACCCCTTTAGACTCTATGAGGTTTGACAAAAACAACAACTGCACTATATTGTTTACTGTTTTAGACCTACTATTCTTAATTTCTGGAACACCATTAGGACATACATAAACTTCAGTTTTTTTAACAAATTTTTCAATGTCATAATACAAATGATTTGATAGTAGTATTACTTGTGCATTTTTAAATATAAATTTATACAACAATTTAAAAAACAAATGATTATTATATTTGCTTACTCCCTTATTGTGCATATGATAGACACGTTTAACTCTAAAAACTTTTAAGAGTACAATTAACAAGACATCTCTAAAAAAAGCTGCACCTGTAGCCGTAATAGCAAAGTAACAAAGAGCAGGTTTGTTGTTAATTAAAATTTTTAATAAACGAAACCATGTAATTACAAAACCCCATAGCTTGGTTACACTTATCTTACCTGTATTACCTACGTTTTTAGAAGCTAACAAATTAATAAAAGTACTTTCTAAACTTGAATTTATTAATTTACTATCTTTAATAAATTGTCCAACCATAGAAGAACCATGTACAGGAGGAGGTAAGTGCAAAAGGAATAAAACTTTTGTTTTCATATTAAAACCTATCTTTTAATCGCATCAAAATGGAAAACTTGTGTTTAAACTCTTTTACTAATTTTCTTTCAAATCTAATTTCGTTTGAAAAAATAAATTCTGTTTTATTTTCACCATCTAAAGTAGTATCAAACCTCTTTGTGTTTTTAGTATGAGTTGCATCTACACCAAAACCTATACTTGATATTTTAGATTGAGATGCAAAAATAGTTAACATATCTTTTTTAAACTGGTGATAACACCATCTAATAGCCCAAGAATCAATCTTTCCATTCATTTGATTTTTCAGCATTCTTGACAAATCAGAACCTCCTTTGTTAAATTTCCTCTGTTCAATAAAATTATATCTAAATGTATTATAATCTTTTACGCTCCAATCTACTTCTTCCCATTTTTCTTTCCAGGTTGCCCAACCCCATGAAGAAGCCCGATACCCTAAATAATAATCTTTTGAATAATTATTTAAAGAAGGTAAGTCCATAGTATAGCCAGAAATAGAGAATATTTTATCGTTATTTTTATAAAAATCTAAAGCTTGATTCATAAAATCTAAGAAATTAGGTGCTGTAAGTAAATCATCTTCTAAAACTATAACTTTACCATATTTATCTACAATTTTACTAACTCCTGTAATAATTGAATTTGCTAATCCTTTATTTACTGGTGCTTCGAATAAAACTACCTTTTTAAAGCCGTTAACTGTTTTTAAAAAAGATCTTAATTCTTCTATTTTACTCTGTCCGTCTTTATTTTTTGGTCCATCAGAAAATATAAACAACTCACTCTTAATAGCTAAATTATTCTTCTGTAGTGCTCTAATAGTTTCCTTAGTTTCTTTTAACCTATTGTATGTAAATAAGCATATTGGCGCAATTTTCATTTTTTTATAATTTAGAATATGTATTAGGAAAATAAACCTTAAGATAAGCTTTTAAAACGTATATCCACCATGTTAATTTCCAGAATTTTTTTCTAAAAAGAGTGTATTCTTTAATATTTAAACCTAAAGGTGAGTTAAATGCTTCCAAACGTTTCCTTAATGAAATTTTAGGATTACACCAATTTGGCACGCCCTTATTCAATGGACATACTGCAATATATTCTTTTGTTGTAGCACACAAAAAACCCATTTCTTGTGCTTGTAATCCATAATCATAATCCCCCATACCATGAGTATAATCATTTGACAAAATACCTAATTGTTTATAAATTTTGTCCGGAACTAATACTATATTTCCATTTATATATTTACAATATTGAATATCGCCATTAGGTTCTAAATTCTTTTCTTCGGTTCTAGCGCCGTATGAAAAAGTTTGGTTTTCTATGGACTCCATGCAAGCTCCTGTAATAATTGCATTCTTTTTTGTTTTTAACAAAATTTCAGTTCTGCACTCTAACAGATGAGTAATGGCATTTTTATGCAATATGGTATCATCATTTAACCAAATAAAAAAATCAAAATTATCAGTATTTAATGCAGTTTCCCAAGCTAAGCGCATTCCTTGATTCCAAAAAAGCTTTCCATTTCCTTGAACTATATGCACTTCAGGGAACCTTGTCTTTAAAGCATCAGAAGTACCATCAGTTGAGCCATCATCAACTAAAAAAACTTTAAAATAATTATTTGAATAGATTGTATTTTTATAAAGACTCTCTAAACATTTTAATGTACTTAACTTTCGATTATGACACGTTATTAAAATTGCAACTTTAATTTTATCCATTTCCTAGTTTTTTTTGTTTGAGACTAATTTCTATTAAAGTTATTACATAAAAAATTAAAAAAATATTTTCATAACCATCTATGAGGTAATAAGAGAAAGATCTTAATAAGAATATATATATATAAAATAATATTAAATAAAAAATCCATCTATTGTAATAATTATTATTCTCCTTTAATAATTTTGCATAAAATAACATTTTTCTCAAAAAATAAATCATAAATAATAAACCAACAAAAAGGCCATATTTCAGAAGGCAAAAAACATAAAAATTATGAGTTATGTCTAATTTATAAATTTGAGTAAAATTTTTAACATCTATACCAAAAAAAATATGATTTATTGAAAAAAATATGATTTCAAAATACTCCATAAAAACCATTCGAGATGTCATTGTCCCCATACCACCTCCAAGAGATTCCATTGTTTTTATTATTACATAAGTTATAGAAATAAAAAATGAAACTGATAAAAATTTAATTTTAGTTTTATTTAATAAAGGTAACCTTTTATTTGAAGAAATGAATATTGATGAGATTATAGCTATGATAGCTGAAACAATTTCGAATCTTGAAAAACAGCAAAATATAGTCACAAATAACGTAAATAAAATCACCCAATAGTTAATTTGATTCTTGTAAATTTTTTTATTTCCTATTAATAAAAACAATGGAAATATTAGTGATATTGAGAATAGAGATGAATAAGAGTATAAGCCATGTGGAAGTAACTCCAAATTTGTAAATGGATTAAAAAAATATTTATCAACTTGAGTTATTTTGTATTCTTGGATTTCTTCAAAAAAAACTAAACTTCGATCTTGTTTATAGAATTGATATAAACCAAATAATGAATGTAAAAAACAAAAAAACAAAATGTATTTAATTGCTTTTTTTAAATTTATATACTTATAGTTAGAAGAAAAATATAAATAAAAAATTAAAGGTAAGATGAAATTTGTTGCTTCAGTCAAATAAAAGAAATCACCATTGCTAATAGATTTAAACAAAGTCAAAATCACTATTGAGATCGAAAGAAGAAATTCATAATGACTTGCACTAGACCTCCTAATCTTAAAAAAAATGAAAGGAGTAATGAGTAATAATAATAACTTTGATGGATTAAAATCAAATCCCATAAAATTAATAAAATACCTATTAGTAGACGTTATATACAACAACGAAAACATAAAAGTTATTATATTTGCCTTATTACCTTTAAAATTAAAATACATTAGTTAATAATATAATTTTTTAGATCCCATTAAAAGAAAACTAATATTTGATGAATACAATCCTAAGTTGAATATTATTTATAAAAATGAGCAATTATAACTTATACTATTTATATAATAATAGTGGCGTTTTAAATTTATCCTGACGAATTTTATAAATAAAAACTGGTAATTTAAAAAAAACTATTATCATTGTATAATTTCAAAAAGTTTTCTTTATTCCTATATTTAATTACTTTAGCTCGATTTCCTCCAACAACAGCAAAATCAGGAACATCTTTAGTAATTACAGATCCAGCAGCAACAACAACTCCTTGACCTATGGTAACTCCTGGAACAATTGTAACATTAGCCCCTATCCAAACAAAATCCTTAATTATTACATTTTTAGGAATCATCTTTTCATCGTATGGAATTTTTACAGTACTTTCATAATTATGATTGAAAGCATATATAGTAAGTCCTTGTCCAAAATGACAGTACTTGCCAATTTCGACTTTGGCATTCCCTGCATTTATATGGCTATTTCTATTTATAACAGTGTAATCCGAAATAATAATATTTTTTGGATTTAAAAAAATAACAAAACCAGGGAATTCAGGAGTAAACTTTACTTTATTAGAAATTGTATCATATTTATAATATTGACTATTATACAATTTACAAACAATGTAGTAGAGTTTATTAAAAATTTTAATAATTAAGTTTTTCATTTGCTCATTTATTGAGAGTTTAAAAAAATATTGGCTAAATTTAAAGCCATATACTTTTTGTTTAAATTTAATTAACTACATTATTTATTACCCAACTCCTAATCTTTTTAAAACACAAAACAAACAAAAACAATAAAATAATACATTTGATAATTAAGGATGTATAGATATCAATTTTATTAAATTTTAAATCTAAAAAAACAATTAGTAATAAAGGAATCATTACTACTAAAATTTGATTTAATTTAAAAGAAATGTAATAATTTTTTTTGGCAGTTCTAAATTGCAAAAATGCGTTTGTCAATAATCCAATTAAACTACCAATAGCAGCTCCATAACTCCAAAAAATTGGGATTAAAAAAACACTACACAAAACTGAAAAAGAAGAACTTATAATTAAATTATACATAACACTTTTCATATTTTTTTTTTGATAAATCATTAAATTAAATATAGAGATTATTTGAGTAAGAAAAAAACTGAAGGTAAATATTGGAATTAAAAATAAAGCATCATAATATTTGGTTGAAAACAAAATACTCAATAATTCTTTCGAAAAAAAAGGTATTAAAAAACATATTACAC
>QGCY01000190.1_pt1 | contig 11928 bp, 11 predicted proteins | sample 4708041 | NCBI WGS metagenome assembly QGCY01 (sample SAMN08941164, study PRJNA450518) | Sediment metagenome, whole genome shotgun sequencing project. | biome: grassland soil; feature: grassland; material: soil; isolation source: soil 14 days enrichment with methanethiol and mixed carbon source ... | reverse complement strand
GCTTCAGCGAGGGCACAGTACTTGACGCGGTCTATGACCCGTCAAACTGCTTCCTCGACGAATTCGAGCGGGAATTTACTGCCAACGAAGACACAGAATACGCAGCGCAATTCAACATCTCTCGTGACAGCGTATTTGGCGAGATGCCGGTAACCTGGCAGGCTGGCCTGAAAATTCGCGACCGTGAAAAAATCCGCGATGTGAATGTTCTGATCTATGAAGACGACACCATCAATCTTGCTGGCTTTGTAAATAACGACCTTATTTCAGGCTGGCGCCTTGGTAATGCACAACCTGCATGGCCGGACCCGGGCCTGACACGCGCTCTGCGTGGTTCCTTCGGAGCTGGTGAACTCGACGAGGAAGGCAGCTTCTTCGACTCGAATGGTGAAGACTATAAGATCGACGAGCAAATCCTTGCCGGATACGGCATGGGGACGTTTGACATCGGCGCGCTGACGCTCGTTGCAGGTGTTCGTGTTGAGCAATCAAACGTCGATCTGGAAGGCCGGGTTGTCCTTGAAGACGAACTGACGGCAACAACAACACGTTACAGCAATGACTATACAAACGTGCTGCCAAGCGTGAACGCTCGTTACGACTTCAGCGACCGCCTGATTGGCCGCGCGGCATATTATGCTGCGGTTGTCCGTCCGGCCTTTGGCGAAATGGCGCCATTCTTCTTCATCAATGATGACCGCGATGAAGCCGAAATCGGTAACCCGAACCTTGATCCACTGGAAGCGGACAACTTCGATCTGAGCATCGAGTTTTATCCAACGACGCTGTCAGTTCTCTCAGCCGGTATCTTCTATAAGGATATCTCCAACGCGATCTTCCCGGCGACGTTCGACACTGCAGATGTTCCGTCTAATGTGGACCTGTCCGGCATCCCGGCCGAACTCCTGAACGGGGTTGATACAGATGGCGGCGAGATTGAAGAGGTTTCGACCTTCATCAACGTCGAATCCAGCGAAATCTATGGCATCGAGTTCAACTATGTTCAGAACCTCGGCGATTTGAACTCCGCTCTGGATGGTTTCCTTGTTTCAGGCAACCTGACGCTGACCGAAAGTGAAGCGACGCTGCCAGATGGCCGCGAAGTGCCGTTCCTGAAGCAATCCGACACCATCTGGAACGTGGCGATCGGCTATGACAATGGCCCTTGGGATATTCGTGTCTCTGCAAACTATCGCGGCGACTTTCTGGATGAGCTGGAAGACGAAAACCTCGACCGTATGACGAATGATCGTCTGCTTATTGAAGCGTCGGCGAAGTATCGGGTGAATGATAACCTCCAGATTTATCTGGAAGGTAAGAACCTCACAGACGAGCCTGAGCACTATTACTTCGGTGATGAGAGCCGTCTGTCGCAGTATGACGAGTTTGGAACAACCGTCGTCTTCGGCGCGCGCCTGACTTATTAATCGCCCGTTTATCTCTTAATAATGGGCCGGTACGACATATCGTATCCGGCCCTTTTCTCTTCACGACAGGACAATTTCCATGAAGTTCTCGACGCTCGCGCTCTCTACAACTTCAGCGCTTCTGCTCGCAGCCTGTGCAACGGATGACGTATGGGTTGATGACGGTATTCCCGCAACGCCCGTAGCTGCCAGCTTCGAAACAGCGCCGATGGTCGGCTTTGGCGATCGCGCCGATGATCCGGCACTCTGGGTGAACCCGACGAATATCAGCAACAGCCTGATCCTAGGCACTAATAAGGATGAAGGTCTTCACGTTTACGATCTCTCTGGCGCGGAAACCCAGTTTCTTGATGTAGGCGCCGTCAACAATGTGGATGTACGCGCAAATATCGCCGTCGCATCAAATGATGAGACACGTTCAATCAGCTGGTTCACCATCGATGCTGAAACAGCCAGCGTGACCCATCTGGGCGATACACCAACCCAGAAAGACGAGCCATATGGCATTTGTGCCGGCCTTGTGGGCTCAACCTATTACGCCATGCCCACCTATAAGGATGGCAAAGCTCAAATCTGGGCGCAGGATGTCAGCACCCTGCCGACACTTGCCCCGGAACTCATCGCTGAAATTCAAGTCGGCCAGTTCGGTCAGCTCCAGCTTGAAGGCTGCGTATTTGACGAAACAAACGGCCAGATCTTCGTTGGCGAGGAAGAACACGGGGTCTGGAAGCTCGACCTGAATGACCTTTCCGTTGCACCGGTCATCATCGATACGATTGCCGCTCCGAACGGTCTCGTCGCGGACGTTGAAGGCATGGACATCTGGGAAAGCGAGAATGGCGAAGGCTATCTTGTCGTGTCTGCGCAGGCGGCAAACCGGTTCGTTGTGTACGATCTTCAGGCGCCTCACGCGCCTCGCGGAATCATCACGGTCACCGCGAACGCTGAAGGCAGTATTGATGCCGTAACTCACACCGATGGCCTTGATGTGAACTCAACGCCTTTGCCGGGATATCCACGCGGCGTGCTGATCGTACAGGACGACGCTAACCCGACATCAGAAGTCGATCAGAATTTCAAAGTCGTCGACTGGACGGTGATCGAAACGGCGCTTGGTCTGTCACCGAACTAAAAATCACTAGCCACTTCAGAGCCGCCACATTGCGCGAACGTACGCGCGGCGGCTCTTACTGAGATATGGATAGGCCATCGGGTAACTCGTTCGGCCTATTTCGCGCATTGAGGCTTGAACTGAACCTTCATTAGGGCGATGGAGCCTTCAGAAGGAGCTTCCATCATGACTCGCATCGTAATCTCCAGCGACCACGCCGACATCGAGCTACGCAAAACCATCGCCGCTCACGTCGCATCTAAAGGGTTTGAAGTCGAAGATATCGGCCCGATGACGTCTGAAAGCACGCATTATCCGAAGCATGGCGAAGAAGCAGCGCGCAAAGTCGCCTCCGGCGAGGCTGATCTTGGCATTCTCGTTTGCGGGACAGGCCAGGGTATTATGATGGCTGCCAATAAGGTGAAGGGCATTCGCTGCGGCGTCTGCTCGGACACATTTTCAGCGCGTATGATCCGCCAGCACAACAATGCAAACATGCTTTCAATGGGCGCGCGTGTGATCGGTGAAGGCCTCGCGCTGGACATTGTCGACGCCTTCCTTGACGCTGAATTCGAAGGCGGTCGCCACGGCACGCGCGTTGACATGATCACTAAGATTGAAAGCTAGCTGTAATTCAGTCAGACGCTCGTGATCTTTCGCGATTGATGTCTCACGATAAGGGCGAGGCTCGCAATCACTGTCCAAACCACGAAGATCACGAGTATCGAGTTTTCAGGGCCCATTTCGCCACCTGTCCACAAAGTTGGCCCAACAGCTTCCGTTTGAAGTGGCGCGGCACCTCTCCAGTCCTCCTGTCCTGTGAGCGGCAAACCGGACAGCACGATTGAGAAATTCCATGCAGCATGATTGAGTGCCGTAGCCCATACATTCTGCGTGATGAGATAGACCAGACTCCACAATATTCCGAGCAATGTCACTGATATGAAACTCGTCCAGCCTCCGACATTGCTATTGAAGAAGTGCAGAAGCGAGAAGAGGACACTTGGAAAAGCCAGCGCAGTAATGAGTCCGAAATACTGTTTCAAAAACCGGAAAATGATTGCCCGAAAAATGACTTCTTCGAGAAGCGCTGCTCCAAAAATGACAAGCGCGATACTCATCAAATTCTGGCCCATCGAAACCTCATCCACCCTCAAATAACCAAGCAACCATAACGCGGCGAGCGGCATCATCAGGCTGGATGCGCCCAGCAAACCGCTAAGTGAAATTGCCTTTCCATCAAACCTGAGCTCATTCGCACTACACCTCTCGATCAGCCAGACCGCTAATCCATACCCGCCGGAGATTGTAATTATCATTGCGAGGTGACGGATAAGGCTCGCGCTCGTATCGGCGACTTTGAAAATATCAAAAACGACTGGAAGCACGCCGAAACGAACCGCTAACAACGCACTGGCAACAATGGCTAACGCCAGACCTATCCGATGACCAGCCTGCCAGATCGAAACGAAAAGTCTCATTCCATAGTCGTCGTGTGGATTGAATTTCTGGAAATGCGATCAGCCAGAGAGTCATGCTCCAGAACACGAGCGGCCTGTCGCATCACGTCATCCAGGTTCAACCCGAGTTCTGAGAAGAGCGCCTCATAGGCGTGTTGGAGCTTCGGCAAAAATATTCGGAGTTTCCTCGCTTCAGATTTCCCTTGCTCGGTCAACTGAATGACCTGTCGCCTTCGGTCTCGGGAATCTTCTGTAACGCTTACCAACTTGTGTTCTTCAAGCCAGGCCAGTCGCTGGGTGCAAAGCTGATGCGAGAAATTCAACTCCTTGGAAATATCGGCTTTTGACAAGATATCCTTTTCGAACAGCAACTCGACGATGGCCGTTGTTTTCGCTGGAATCACTATTCCAGACTGGTCCATGGCATCCCCGATTTGCTTTCCAAGCAGATCGTGCAGATCTTTCACTTTCAGGGCAAATGCCGCGTTCGTAGAGAGGTAGTTTGTCATGACAGCCCTTTATACAATATGTTGTGCAATATATTGTATAAAGGGCTGTATCAAGCTAAAACTTGATATAATCAGACTTTGCCGATCGTATCACCCGCCAGCACAACAACGCGAATATGCTGTCCATGGGCGCACGTGTGCTTGGTGAAGGCCTCGCGCTCGATATTGTTGATGCCTTCCTTGAAGCTGAATTCGAAGGCGGTCGCCACGGTACCCGCGTCGACATGATCACAGCGATTGAAGGCTAGGCTTCATCTGAAAAGCACAACAAAAAAAGGGGAAGCATGAAGCTTCCCCTTTTTCTTAATTGTTGGCGTTGCCGATTAGCCGAGCAGGCCTTTCAGGTAAGCGCTGATCTCTTCGTCCTGAGAGTTTGCGAAGAAATACTCGGAAAACTTCTCGCCAGAGATCGCAGACTTCAGAAGCTCCTGATCAACGTCTTTCAGAACGGACAGCATGTCCTTGCAGCTTGCGCCTTTCAGATCCGCCAGAACATTGCGGTTCTTCGCCATGATTGCTGCGCGCTCTTTCGGGTAGCCTTCGCCTGGCTTGCCTTCAAACAGCTTGCGATAGCAGTCTTCAAGGTTCAGCTCAGCCGCCCAGCCAAAGCCTTTGGCGTAAGGCATAGACATCGCATTACCAGCGTTGATTTGTGAGAAGAGGAAAGCGTCAGTCGGGTCGATCACCAGACCACAGAAAACGCCCGGCATAGAGTTCGCCGCAAGCATGGAACCCATGCCAGTACCACAACCGGTAACGACGAAATCAGCCGCTTTGGAATTCAAAAGAATACCTGTGAGCAGGCCGATCATCGGATATGTGATCTGAGCTGCGTCTTCGGCAGTGTACATGCCGTAATTGAAGACTTCATGGCCCATAGGCTCGACAACATTTGTCAGCGCTGTGTGGATGATCTCGTTTTTAGCCGCCTGGCTGTTCTCATTGATCAGAGCGATTTTCATCTGTCTTCCCTTAGTTTCATTGGCGGAGCATATCATTCAGGTCAGATGCTCCGGTTTATCTGTTTCATCGGCGCTGCATAGATGGGTTCGGCCAAACTATTATGACACCGGTGTCAATTTGCGCCGACAACAACATTTCTGACGCCGGATTTCAAGTGAAGTTTGATAAATTTCCGTAGACCTGGTGATCAATTTCCACGTGATGAATTGACCATATGCCATAAATTCACTGGCTCGAACTGGCTAAATGCAGAAATAAAACTCTATAAAACGCACAAAAATATGTCTCGTGGAAAGAAACCCTGATGTCTGAATTCGTCGACCGTCGAAATCTTGATTTCGTCCTGTTTGAAATGCTGGACCTTGATACGCTTCTCACAACACCGCGCTATGAAGAGCATGACCGTGAATCCGTCACAGCGATGCTAGATGTTGTCGAAGGGATCGCGGGAACAAACTTCCTGCCGTTCGCAGCCAAGCTCGATGCAAACGAGCCAAAATTTGTGGACGGCAAAGTCGAGATCATTCCTGAAGTCGGCGAAGCGCTGTCAGCCCTGGGAGAAGCCGGACTGTTCGCGGCTGGGTTTGATGAAGCCGTTGGCGGGCTTCAACTGCCATGGGTTGTGACGACAAACATCAATGGCATTTTCACCGCGGCAAACCTCTCTGTCGCCAACTATGCCTTCCTGACCGTTGGCGCAGCCAACATGCTGAGTGCCTTCGGCACAGATGAGCAAAAAGAGGCTTATCTTCCGAACATGCTGGCGGGCAAATGGTTCGGCACAATGTGCCTCTCCGAGCCACAAGCGGGCTCGTCGCTTGCCGACATCAAAACCAAAGCGGTCCGCAAGGAAGACGGCACATTCTCTCTCTCCGGCAGCAAGATGTGGATTTCCGGCGGCGATCACGAACTGTCCGACAATATCATCCATATGGTGCTGGCCCGCATTGAAGGCGCACCGGTTGGCACACGAGGCATCTCGCTCTTCATTGTTCCACGCTACCGCCTCAATGAAGCTGGTGAGCGCGGCGAATGGAATAATATCGCGCTTGCAGGCCTAAACCATAAAATGGGCCAGCGCGGCACGACAAATTGCCTTCTGAACTTTGGTGAAAGCGGCGAGACGGTAGGCTATCTGCTGGGCGAAGAGAATAAGGGCCTCGCCTGCATGTTCCACATGATGAACGAGGCGCGCGTCGGTGTGGGTCAGGCATCCGTTATGTCCGCACTTGCAGGATATCTGCATGCGGTCGGCTATGCGCGCGAACGTCCGCAAGGCCGCCCGGCTGGTGTTAAAGACCAGAGCACACCGCAAGTGCCAATCATCGAGCATACCGATGTGCGTCGCATGCTGATGGCGCAAAAAGCCGCTGTTGAAGGTGGCCTTTCGCTTACCTCTTATTGCTCTCTTCTGGTCGATAAGCAGAAAACAGCAGAATCAGCGGAAGATCGCGCCGAGTATGACGAGCTTCTGGGCCTGCTAACACCGGTCGCAAAAAGCTGGCCGTCTGAACACTGCCTCGAAGCTAATAAATGGGCGATCCAGATCCTTGGCGGATACGGCTATACGCGTGATTATCCGGTTGAGCGCCATTATCGCGATAACCGCCTCAACCATATTCACGAGGGTACATTCGGCATTCAGGGGCGCGACCTGCTCGGCCGCAAACTGCGTGCTGGCGTTTCCGCGCTTGCGCCCCTGCGCAAACAGATTGCCTCAACAATTGAAACGGCGCGCGCCCACGGCCTGAACGCAGAGTGCGATCAGATGGAAAAGGCACTCGCCTCGGCCGAAAAAGCCATCGAAGCGGTTCGCGGTTGTGACGAGGAAAATCTCAGCCTCGCTAACGCAACGCTGTTCCTCGATGCGTTCGGTACGGTTGTCGTCGCCTGGCTTTGGCTCTGGCAGGCAAGCGTTGCAAAACAGGCATCGCCAGAGGCAGGCTCAAGCGAAGAGACTTTCTACAAGGGCAAGATAGCTGCTGCGCAGTACTTCTTCCGCTACGAGCTTTCCAAAGTGTTCAACACGTTCGAACTCGTCGCGAGCCTTGATGATACGTGCGAACTTGCAAGCGCGGACTTCTTCGGCGTCAGCTAAGGCCTTCCGCAATCAGGTCGAAGACCAGCCTTATCCGCTTACTGGTATGAAGCTCTCTGTGGGTAACCAGCCAGATAGGTATCTCCATAGGCGGAAAGGCTGGCCAGACCGGTTCGAGTTCAGGAAAGTAGGCCGCATCGTCTGGCATTAGCAGCCCCACGCCAAGACCACGCCGTGCCAGCTCCAGACTGACCGGCCCACTATCCGAGACGACCGGAAAATTAGCTGTCGTGAGCTTGAGCCCGTGTCCGTTCAAGGCGGGAAGAAGTGTTTCGGAAGTTTGAAAGCCGAGAAAGTCGAGCTTGTTCAGATCATCGAGCGTTTTCGGTCGGCCTACACGGTCAAGATAGGCTTTTGACGCCATCAGCGTGGCGGTCGTTGTACGGATCAGTTTGGCAATCAGCTCAGGCTGGGTCGGGCGGGCATGCCGGATGGAAATATCTGCCTCTCGCTGAATAAGATCGGTCAACTCGTTCGCGGTCGTCACCTCAACCTGTATATCCGGTGCTGTCCGCCTGATCTTGGCGAGCACTTTCGGTAAATGATAGCAGGCCATATTATGCGTAGAGGCAATACGCACGGTACCCGCGATGGTCTGTGACTGACCGGATGCCGAAAGCGAAACACGCATGGCAGCATCATGCATGGCGCGCACATGATGCTGAAGTTCGAGCCCAGCCACGGTGAGTGTCATCACCCGTGTGCCACGCTCAAATAGCGTAACACCGAGCTTCTCTTCAAGCGCGCTCACCTGCCGGCTCAGCGTAGGCTGGGTGACGTTCAATGCACGCGCCGCCGCGGAGAGCGACCCCTCTTCAGCCGTCGCCAAAAAGGCGCGCGCCTGATTCCAATCAAAATCTGCAGCATCCCAGTTCATACATTTACGTATAGCAGATCAAAAGATTTCGGCAATTTTCGTATGCCTCATGCCGAAGTACGTTCTCCCCATCGAACGAAACCACATTGATGGGGACAGACATGACGACAGCAGCACTGAAAGACGCCCGCTTCTGGGACAACATCGCGGATAGCTATTCCCGCAAGCCAATCGCAGACGAAGAGGCTTACGAAATCAAGCTCTCAATCACCCGTGAGTATCTGGCACCGAATGCGCGGATTTTCGAATTCGGCTGCGGAACGGGCTCTACTGCCCTGCGTCACGCACCCTTTGTCGGACACGTCGATGCAACTGACATCTCGCCAGAGATGATCGCCATCGCACAACAAAAAGCGAGAACAGAAAATGTTTCCAATGTTGTTTTCCGTACTGGCGATATCGCCGAAATGGATGTCGAAGATGAAAGCTATGATGCCATTCTTGGCCTCTCTATCCTTCATCTTGTGAAAGATCGGGGGGCGGTGATCCGCAAGGTGCATCGCATGCTGAAACCGGGCGGCATCTTCGTCACCAGCACGGCATGTCTGGGTGACAATCAGGCCTACCTCTCACCAATCCTGTCATTCATGCGATGGATCGGAAAGGCGCCCTTTGTTTCGGTTTTCACGCAAGACGAGCTGATCAACGACCATAATCGGGCAGGCTTTCAGATTGTCCATCAATGGCATCCGAAGAAAGACGCGGCGCTCTTTCTGATCGCCCGCAAAATGGAAGACTAATCCACTTTGGCAGAAAGTGAGGGGTCTTTGTCCTAACGGTTATTGCCGGAATGACGAATAATCAGATCATCAGGAAAACGGACCGCACCGGTCAGGCACAAATTCAGGACATGTCAGAAAATGACAAAAACAGGCCGACAACACCAGAAAGACGCAGCACCCCGACGCGTCGTGATGATCGTCTACCCCGACGCTCACATCCTTGACGTTGTTGGCCCACTGGAAGTGCTGACCGGCGCGAAACTCTTTCTGCCGGAAAACACCAAACCCTATGATGTTCACGTCGTCGCGGAAAAAGCGGGCTCAATCCGCACAACAAGTGGCCTGACCATCGAAGCCGATCAGAGCTTTGCGGACGCCGCAATGGACGATGCCCCGATCAATACGCTTATGATCGCAGGCGGACATGGGACAGTCGAGGCGCTCGAGCATCAGGACTTGCTGAACTTCGTGCGCCAGGCATCAGACCGTGCGGACCGGATTGTCTCCATCTGCACCGGTGCAATGATCCTTGCAGAAATCGGCCTTTTGAACGGGCGACGCGCAACTACGCACTGGTGGTGGTGCCCGATCCTGAAATCGAAATATCCGGAGGTCGAAGTGGACCCTGATGCCATTTATGTGCGTGACGGTAACATCTGGACATCCGCAGGTGTGACTACGGGTATGGATCTCGCTTTGTCTCTGGTCGAAGCGGACTGGGGTCATGACGTCGCTCTGCAGGTCGCACGCTACAATGTGATGTATATGATGCGTCCTGGCGGACAGTCCCAGTTCAGCGCACACTTGGTGGCGCAGAAAGCCGAAGATCCGGTGATCAATGAAACGCTGGGCTATATTCTTGCGAATCTGACAGACCCGCTCACCGTCACAGCGCTGGCTGCGCGCGCCGCCATGTCCGAACGCACGTTTGCTCGTAAATTCAAAGACGAGACGGGCGTGACACCCGCTCATTATGTGGAAGCAGCGCGTGTACAGTCTGCCCGGGTCGAGCTTGAGCAGTCTGATACTGGCGTTGAACAGATCGCGCTACAGGCCGGCTTCCAGAACGCCGAACGTATGCGCCGCGCCTTTCAGCGTCATGTCGGTGTATCTGCTGCCGATTACCGGCAGCGGTTCCGCCCGGTAGGCGCACAGATTTTCTCGCCGGATGTTGATAGCTCATGATCAGCTAGAAGCCACTCCGGCGCAGAAAAACCCAAAATTTCCAAACAAATACAACACTCCATTGGGAGTGATCAGGAGACTATTATGCAAAAAACGACAATCCTTTTTGGTCTGCTTGGCAGCCTCGCTGTCACCGCATGTGCAAATACTGGCGCAGCTTATGAGCCAATCGTCGATGGCCCTGTCGGCGAGGCCTACGCGGCTGATCTGGCAAGCTGCCAGCAACTGGCGACCGAGCATGAATATCTCAATGCAAACACCCGGACCGATGCCCTGATCGGCGCAGGTATCGGTGCGCTTGCTGGCGTCGCAGACGATGAAGTCAGCGACACTGAAGGCGCGGTGGCAGGTGCAATCGTAGGTGCTATTGCAGGCGCCGGAGCCGGTGCCATCGAAGTGCATGATGAACGCAGACAGATCGTGATCGATTGTCTGCAGGGACGCGGCCACCGCGTGGTTGGCTAAACGAGGCAATCAGGGCCAGCCCCTCCGGCTGGCCCTGATAAAGTACGGAAACAGGCAAATGACAGCTTCCCAACCATCTGTTCTGATCGCCGGCGCGACCGGCTATCTCGGCAGGCACCTTATTCAGGCTTACGGCGATGCAGGCTACCGCGTTCGCGCACTTGCTCGTTCACCTGAAAAGCTTAGCCAGGCAGGTCTGTTCATTGACGATGCCTTCGCCGCTGAAGCGACGAAGCCTGAAACGCTGAAAGGCTGCTGCGATGGCGTAGACCTTGTGGTGTCCGCACTGGGTATCACCACGCAAAAAGACGGTCTCACCTATGATGAGGTCGACTATCAGGCGAACAAGAACATTCTGGATGAAGCCTTACACGCAGGCGTCGGCCGGTTTGCCTACATCCATGTGCTGCATGCCGATCATATGCAGGACATCGCCATGGTTCGCGCGAAGTCGAAATTTGCCGCCGAACTGGAAGCGGCCCCCATCGCTTCGACCATTTTATGCCCGAGCGGATTTTACTCCGATCTTGTGGAGTTCGTAGAAATGGCAAAACGAGGACGGGTTTATCTGGTTGGGGATGGAAAGAGCCGGATGGCGCCAATCCACGGCGCCGATATGGCTGCTGTTTGCGTAGAGGCGACCCGTCAGGGTCTTTCGCGCCTGAATGTTGGCGGACCCGATACCTACACTCAAAACGAGATCGCCGATCTTGCATTCAGAGCGCTCAACCGGCCACGCCATATCAGCCATGTATCGCCGAAGCTTGCCAGTTCTGTGGTCAATCTGATGCGCGTCATCGGCATGAGATCAGTCGCTGAACCGGCCTCTTTCTTCCTCCGCGCATCGCAGATCAACATGACAGCGCCAGCTTATGGCACGGTCTCACTGGATGATCAGTTTCGCGAACACGCATCGATTATCAATTAACTGTGAGGCAATTTGCAGCGATGTAGATGCATCACCAAGTGTCGAGCCTCGTATTCGTACACAAGAAGCAAGAACTGAAGATGAATTAGTTTCTCTCAATCGGCCATCTTAACCTGCCTCATAGTTCCTCTCAGGCAGATCCTACATGGCCACAAACCTAATGTCCGGCCTCGCCGAACAAAC
>QGCY01000189.1_pt1 | contig 11934 bp, 9 predicted proteins | sample 4708041 | NCBI WGS metagenome assembly QGCY01 (sample SAMN08941164, study PRJNA450518) | Sediment metagenome, whole genome shotgun sequencing project. | biome: grassland soil; feature: grassland; material: soil; isolation source: soil 14 days enrichment with methanethiol and mixed carbon source ... | reverse complement strand
CTTTAGATCCAGTGGGTCATCCTTAACCGCACGTAAGACGCGGTTATCATGAACGACTATCTAGCCAGCAGCGGCGATAATCAAAAAGAATTTACACGCCGTGCCTTTCTCATTGGCGCCGCGCAAGGGCTTGGTCTCCTCATGCTTGGTGGGCGCTTGGGCTGGTTGCAGATTGCCGAAGGCCAACGCTATCAAATGATGTCGGATAAGAACCGAATTGACGTCAAAATGATGCCGCCAAGCCGTGGGCTTATTTTTGATCGCTCCGGCAATAAATTAGCCGAAAACCATAAGAACTATCGAGTTCTGATCACCCCTGAGCAAGCCGCCGACCCGCAGCAAGCTTTGTTAATGCTGCAAGAATTGGTTGGCCTGTCCGAGCGCGAGATTGAAAAAGCGCTTGAGCTTGTCCGCAAGCTGGCCAAATTTAGTTCTGTCGAAATTAAAGACCAACTTAGCTGGGAAGACCTAGCCAAGATCGAAGTCCACTTACCTGATTTGCCAGGTATTTCGATTGATGTCGGGGAAATTCGCTACTATCCCCTCAAAGAATCTGGGGCGCATATTGTTGGCTATGTTGGCGCCCCGACACAAGAAGATATCGAGAGTAACAATATCTACACTTTACCCGGGTTTAAGGTCGGCAAGACCGGCATCGAGAACAGTCAAAACAAGTCACTGGTTGGTAAAGTCGGATTTTCGCATTATGAGGTCAATGTACAAGGGCGTGAAATCCAGGAGATTGAGCACCAACAACCTCTTAAAGGCGAATCAACTTACCTAACGATTGATGAGCCACTTCAGCGTTTTACTCAAGAGCGTTTATCGAGCGAGCAAAGCGCCTCAGCGGTGATTATGGACGCTTATAGCGGCGAGATTTATGCAATGGCTTCACATCCCAGCTTTGACCCCAATTTATTTGTCCGTGGCATGTCTGCCGAGACTTGGGAAAACCTGCTGGAGATGCGTGGACATCCGCTAATCAACAAGACGATTGCCGGCCAGTATCCGCCTGCCTCAACGTTTAAGATGATTACGGGGTTGGCGGCGCTCAAAGCAGGAATCATTAACGCCCAGACCCACGTTCATTGTTCAGGCAGCTACGACTATAACCGCCAACGCTTTCATTGCTGGAAAAATTCTGGGCATGGCTCCTTGGATCTGGATCAAGCACTTGCGCAATCTTGCGATACATTCTTTTACAAGATTGCAACAGAGGTTGGCATCGACCGCATTTCGCAAACTGCGCGTGATTTTGGTTTGGGTGAAAAATTTAATTTCGGCTTATCAGGCGAACTTTCTGGATTAGTGCCGGACAAAAACTGGAAGATGGGCCATTTTGGCCAAAGCTGGCGCCCCGGCGATACCATCGTCAGCAGTATCGGACAAGGATCGTTTTTAGCGACGCCCCTACAATTAGCGGTCATGACGGCCCGAATGATCAATGGTGGCATGGCCGTCATCCCTTCGATTTTACGGGCGAGCTCTGCCCAGAGCCCTCAATGGCAGCCCCTTGAATTTTCAAGGCAGCATTTGGCTTTGATCAAACAGGGAATGGATCACGTAATTACTCACCCCAAGGGCACTGCCAACAAATCCGCCATTCCTGAAAACCGCTATCAAATGGGAGGGAAAACTGGCACTGCACAGGTTCGCCGCATTACCGCCTCGCAGCGAGCTCAAGGGGTGCTTAACCAGAACCTCCCATGGGAAGACCGGCATCACGCCTTGTTCGTTGGCTATGCGCCGTTGAGAAAGCCCCGCTATGTGTGCAGTGTGGTCGTAGAGCATGGCGTGGGTGGATCAGCCGCAGCGGCACCTATTGCCCGTGATTTAATGTATAAGACACAAAAAATTGCCCCTGCGACCCGCCAGATTACCGCAGATAAGGGGGCGTGATGGCTAGAGGCATTCATATCAAAGATGATAGCTCTTTATTCAGTCGTATTGAACGACTGGACTGGTTTTATATTGGCCTAATTTGTATGCTGGCCTCTATTGGTTTGATCTGCCTTTACTCGGCTGCACACGGGTCTTTCTACCCTTGGGCGATTCGCCATTTTATTCGTTTTTCCCTTGGCTTTACCGTGATGATTATTATTGCACTGATCCCGGTGCGTATATGGTTTCGGCTCTCCTGGCCGGCCTATGCCGGGGGATTATTATTGCTCATTGCGGTTGAGGTTATGGGCCATATTGGCATGGGGGCGCAGCGTTGGATCAATCTAGGCTTTATCAATTTGCAGCCATCCGAGGTTATGAAAGTTGCCACAATTATGGTATTGGCACGCTATTATCACATGGCAAGTCCTGAATATATCAAACAATGGCAAAGCTTAATTGCCCCGGCTTTAATTGTTGCGGCCCCCACCATATTGGTTTTGTTTCAACCCGATTTGGGTACGGCTTTAATGCTGATTATGGCCGCCGCCGGGGTTGTCTTTATTGCGGGGGCACCACTTTGGTGGTTTGGGCTTGCCATCGGCACCGCACTGGCAGCCATGCCGGTTGGGTGGCATTTTATTCACGACTACCAAAAGCAGCGCATTTTAACTTTTCTCAATCCTGAAGCGGACCCTTTGGGGGCAGGCTATCATATCATGCAGTCCAAGATTGCTTTAGGCTCTGGAGGACTCAGCGGTAAAGGCTTTTTAGAAGGCACACAAAGCCGCTTGAACTTCTTACCTGAAAAACAAACCGATTTTATCTTTACGCTATGGGTCGAAGAATGGGGGATGCTCGGCGGGGCTGCCTTACTACTGATCTGTGCCGCCTTACTGTTTATCGGAATTCGTATTGCATTACAGAGTAAAATCGCCTTTAGCCGTTATATGGCTTTAGGGCTTAGCATTAACTTCTCCCTTTATGTTTTTATTAATATCGCCATGGTGATGGGCCTCATTCCGGTGGTGGGCGTTCCCTTGCCCTTGATATCCTATGGCGGCACGGCCATGTTAACGTCCATGATTGCGTTCGGGCTTATTTTATCATGCCAAACAAGCAAAAGCCGGCATATGAACCGGCTTTGACCTTTTATTTTTTATTCTTTTTAAAGGGAGCGTTATTGACCACAATTATCTTTTAGATACCCTTTAACCCAACTCTCGCCCGCACCTTGAACATAAGTAACCAATCTGATTTTGTTGCTACCGGACTTCAAATATGGTCTTGCATCAATACGATCATGACGGATCCAGCTTGTACTTAATTCACACTGATTTGTCGTTGGGAATGCATGGGAATTCCAAATCAGCTTATCATTAATATAGATACCCATGATATCATCCCAACCTTGCTCATCAAAGTAGAAGCTTTCGACTTTATCGACATCCTCAACCGTGAAATAAATGGTTCTATCAAACAAACCACACTGGCCCTGACTTACCCAATAGTTGTCACCGACAGTACCGATATAGAAACGATTGTCGCCACTTTCTTTACTCCAGCGCATATCACCAGGCGCTTCAACGTTATAAATACATTTTGATGGCCCAGGTTTCGCGGCCTGACAACTGGACGTTACACCACCATTTTTGCCCTGACACTTCCATGTGTAAGCCGTATCATTTTCGATTTTCGACACGATATCACCGACCGCACAATATTCAGCCGAACTAAAGCCAGCCATCGACGTCACATTTGTTTGACCACTAGCTGAGCCACACTGACCATCAATGATATGAGTTGCACTACATTGAGTTCTGTCCCCGCCTTCATAGCCTGTACATTCCCAAGTCGTTATAACGTCACCTTCGACAAGATTCACTTTACGACCAACTTTGCAATATTGCGATTCTGGTATGGCTTCATTGACATTTGTGCCATTTGCAACTCCACAGATACCATCTACCGCGGGCAAATCAACATCACTAAAATCACAGAAAATTTCAGCTTTCATCGGGAAACACGCATTTTTAACCGTAATGGCTGATGGCGGGTTATCCATAAAGTTTTTATAATCCGTTAAAGCATTTTTGGGGCCTGCCGGAATCATCATATCGGGATCCCCATCATTGTAACGTTTAATATATTTTATGCGGTTTGAATTATTTTCATCGAGATCAACATACTCTAAAAAACCTTCAGCCCCTGCAGAAAGCCGAAACATGTCATCGCCTGTATTTCCGGTAAGGCCTGTTGTCTGACCGCCTTCATCATTTCCAGACCGGCGGTAAGACATCAAATCATTCGCCCCTGATATAGAAGATGAAGCATCCCCTGTAGCATCATCAGGCGACCATACACAATATTGCTTATGCGTTGCGCTATCATCGTCATCACAACGGGTAAACTTATTATTATCCTCCAAAGAGGATATTCTAACATTCAAACTAGGCGAAGCTACCGTTGGGAATTCATCATCCATAAACTGATCTGTCAGATAAAAACAAGCATCTTCATTGCCGTCATAACATAATTTAAGGCTGCTGCCGCACTTTTTAGTCCCCAGCGCATTTTTAATATCTGATAATACCCAACCGCCATTACCACTGCCACCTTGGCATGTAACGGTTGCATCAATAGGCGTTGTCAGGAATTCAGTACATTTAATATCAGGATATTTATAACAAAGATCTAATTCGTTCATAATGAGAGTATCCGAAAGACGGACTTTAACCCCAGCGGCTTTGTATTTGGAAATAGTTACAGCGCCCGCTGCAAAAGAATTCAACGAAGGGAAGAATAAAAAGCCCAGAGCTGCCATCAGCAGCAAAGCTTTTGATATGTTATATTTAAACAAATTCTTCATTTCTCATTCCTGCCTTTAGTGGCACCTGACCAATACTATTCCACCTCTACCATTATTATGACATATAAAATATAAATAAAACTTTAATTTATTTTGAATTAAATACAGAAAAACCCTCAACTTTCATTGAGAGCTCCCAAATTAAACAATAATTATTACTATTTAGTAAAGATTGTAGCTTTGATATGGGAAGAGATTAGGACAAACCTCTTAGGCAATAAGCGTTTTTCCCTTAAGCAGGGATTCTAGCTCCCCAGTTTCGTACATTTCACGGATAATGTCACACCCACCAATGAACTCACCCTTCACATAGAGCTGGGGAATGGTTGGCCAATCGGTAAAGACTTTAATGCCTTCGCGGATTTCATTATCTAATAGAACATTCACATCATGAAAATTAACACCTAGTTGAGATAATATCTGAACCACTGCTGCAGAGAACCCGCATTGAGGAAACGCCGCCTCGCCCTTCATGTATAAAACCACATCGTGGCTGTCGATTTCTTTTTGAATGCGTTGTTCAATTACGGAGTTCATTATTATTTCTTTCTTAATTTTAGAAGGATTACTTATTCCGGCACAGAGGTCTGAATCGCTAAGGCATGCAAATCACCGCCCAAAATGCCCGATAAAGCCTCATTAACCATTTTATGTTGAGCAACGCGGCTCTTTCCAGCGAAAGATGGTGAAGACACATAAGCTGCGTAATGATCCCCATCACCGCGCAGATCTTCTATTCTCACGTCACAATCAGGAATATGCTTAGTAATCATTTCAATGATTGTTGCTTCATCCACGGCCATGGCTTTTTCCTTTTATACTCCAGAGAATTATGGTCTATCAAATAGCCTGCATCAAAAAGGCTTTCAAGCCCTATTCATCACTAAGTTGTCTTTTTGCATCGGCGAGGCATTGATCCAGCTTTTCGCACATTTCAGGCAATGGAATATCCAGCCCTTTTTTTTCAAAATCGGCTTGGACTGCTTGCAATACATCATTAAAGCCGGGCTCAGTTAGATTAGCCTCAACAATCGTCATTGCATATGTATCGACGTCCGATCCCTCTAGCCCTAGTTTTTCGCCTGCCCATAGGCCAAATAATTTAGAACAACGAGCCTCAACATTAAAGCTATGTTGCTCTTGAAAGGCGAATTCTTTTTCCATCGCCCCTATCCGTTTGACCAAGTCTGGCATTTTACGCTCCACTCTTTTCTTTATTAACGCAATGAAATATTGGCATAAGCCCTTTGGCAATGCTATAGGAACGATAGCAGAAAATTTTTCAAAGCAGGAATGATAAATGGCACGACGCAATAAAATTTATGAGGGTAAAGCTAAAATCCTTTATGATGGGCCCACAGCAGACACAGTTATTCAATATTTCAAAGATGATGCGACCGCCTTTAATGCGGAAAAACATGCCGTGATTGCGGGCAAGGGGGTATTGAATAACAGGATTTCAGCGCATCTGATGACCAAATTGGAGACCATTGGCATTCCAACCCATTTCTTGAAATCTATCAACATGCGTGAGCAACTGGTACGCAGAGTTGAAATTATTCCAATTGAGTTGGTGGTCCGCAACATCGCGGCAGGATCTTTATGCAAGCGATTGGGTGTCAAAGAAGGCACCTACCTCCAACGTCCTTTGGTTGAGTTTTACTACAAGAAAGACGAATTAGGTGACCCGCTGGTTGGTGAGGACCATATTGTAACCTTTGGTTGGGCTGACCCTTATGAGATTGAAGAAATGGTTTCCATGGCTTGGCGTGTAAACGACTATTTAAGTGGACTTTTCTCAGGTATTGGCATTCAGTTGGTTGATTTTAAGCTAGAGTTCGGCCGGATGTGGGGCGAACATGATGAGCTTTATATCGTGTTGGCGGACGAAATTTCTCCGGACAATTGCCGATTATGGGATGCAAAGACTGGCGAAAAAATGGACAAAGACCGTTTCCGCTTTGATCTGGGCAACTTAATCGAAGGCTACCAGTATATCGCCCAAAAGTTAGGCCTCGTACCCGAAGGTGGTATTATCAAAGGTGGCAATATTAACGAACAGCTCGTTGAGCGCTTAGGTCAGATCGAGAATGAACTGGCTGAAAGCCGTAAAATGCGCGACGTTAAGCCGTCTAAGCCCCGCAAGTAGGAGCGATGCTTCTTCTAAAGGCACCCACAGGAGAAGCACCTCTCATTTTGTTTTACGTATTATCATTTCGTTTTTGATAATTGTGACACTATTTTTTAACCTCTACCAATGATATGATAGGGGTATGATTAGGTTGTAGCTTGTCAGCGTAGGGGGTAAATAGCTATTATGAATATGAATGAAAAAGGTTTTACACTGGTCGAACTTGCCATTGTGATGATTATTATCGGGCTTCTGTTAGGCGGAGTTTTAAAAGGGCAAGAGCTCATTGAAAATGCCCGGGTTAGCACGGCAATCTCTCAGATGAAAGCCTTTCAAACTGCTATGCTGAGCTTCAAGGATTCTTACGGTGGATTACCCGGCGACATGAGAAACGCCGATACCCGCTTACAAGGTTGTGCAGCTGGGAACACCAACTTCTGCGTTGCGGGTAACGGTAACGGCATTATTGGCCCTGTATCAAATAACATTGCCGGATTTAATAGCTTTACCAGTGCTGAGACCGCTCAATTTTGGAAACATATAGCACTGGCCAATCTTATTACCGGCGTTGACCCAACCTCTCAGCCCACCGCGGCGACGGCAGCTTGGGGCGAGACCTTCCCTGCAGCCTCTCTTCGAGGGGGATATGTCCCTATTTATAACAATGACCAGTGGGGCAATGCTGAACCTGGTCTTGTTATTAGAATGCAAAACGGCCTTTCCAGCATCAATAATGGCGCTGGTGCCGCACCGGCATCACCGTTGCAAGCTTTTCAAATCGACAATAAAATCGATGATGGTAAGCCCAGCACTGGCGTAATTACCTCAGATGATGCGGTAGGCGGAGCCAGCGATTGCGAAGGAAATTCATACGGCTTAGTGAATGGTCTAACCGATAGCAAAGATTGTGTTATTATATACTCAATGGATTAATCATTAGATCAAAAAAACATTTTTAATTTTTTTAAGTGTCCCGTTATTTAAATAAAATTTTAACTAAATATAGTTTACACTTAAGTAAGTCGAAATTTTACTACTGGTTTGAGGAGCCAGCATGAGGCTGTGCATTTTTAGCTCAGCATAATTGAAAATAAGGGTAAAGAATATGAAAACGAACCATGGGACAACATTAAAGAATAGAACGTTAGGATCAATACGAGCCTTACTCTTTCTTTGCGCGAGCTTTTTGATCGCAAGCAGCTCTTTCTTTACCCCGGCCCAAGCTTCCGCTGATAGGAATGCGAATATCCAAGTCTACAAACTAGAGGGCACACAACAAGAGCTTCGCAAGACTTTAACCACTGACGATCTTAATATTTGCACTGATTTTGATGACTATACCTGCCAAAGACTGCAAACCGAGCAAAAGAAAACAAAAATTGAGTGTACTGGCCAAACTGGCAATGGTGGATGGATTGAAAAACAAATTAGCGACGTTGATCGACGTTGCTGGGTGAATTTGAACCTTTGTTATAAAGCCCGCGATGTTGTTGTTGGGCAAGATGCCCAAGGGAATGCAATCTCTGTGCATTTTGATGATATCTGCGTTTCTTTAGACGGTCGTGATGAACAACATGCCATTCCTGATTTTTCAGTTAAGTTTGACCCATCTGAGAATCATGCCGCTGGCGGAGACTTTTCTTTATGTGGTTCAGACGATTCGGGTACGCACAAAGAATATTGCGTATGGCCTGTAACGGATGAAGACTCAGCCCAGAATTACGCTCCAGTATCGGCTCGCACAAGCGTTGATCCGGATAGCGGTGCGACCAGCGGGCTTACCGGAAATACTGGGGATGACATGTTCCGTATTGATTATGGTTCAAAAGGATTTCTTGAGTATCTAGACAATCCATCTGCAGGCAATCGTTTAAAATATCTAGAACGTACTGGTGGTGATACCCGCCCTATGATGATTCCTGCCGGTCCTAAAGGCACACTGAATGATTACAATAATTTTATCAATAATCCACCTTCCGATGTAGAAGTAAAGAATGCTTGCTACCCCGTGAAGGCAGAGGTTGTATGCGACATTTCTACTCTACCTGATATGCCTATTCCAGGCGTTTGTGGTGCTGCTGCTTATGTCGGACCCGGCGTGTATTCACATTACAATGACATTCCTAACGAACATCTTTGCTATGTTGGTGACGAAACCGCGGTTTCAAATTATGAAGGAAGTTATGTTACGTGGAAATGTCTCGGTAAGAATGGCGGAGATACCTCTAGCACATGCCGATACACATATAGCCAAGATGGCCAATGTGGCTCATCCCACTTAGCTTACTTTGACACTAAGTCAGCGTTAGATTCCAATAATGCCTATTGTGCCGGTGGCTCAGCCATGGCGGGGGCAGTTTCAGGCGAAGGCCCATGGTTCTGGACGTGTGGCGCCACTGGATCACAAGGAAATGATGCATATTGCACAGCCTATGACGATGATCTAGATTGCGATAGCTTCTTTGAAAACAACACAATGGTCTTTGTACAAGATTTGTCCGGCTCTTTTGCTGATGATATTTCCAATACCAAGAACGCTTTGAACGCTTTGTTTGCTGATCCGGTCTTTAATGAATGGTCTGTCGGCTTAACTTCAACTGCTGGCAGTGATGGAAGTTCCAGCGTTTACCAAAAACAACTGGACTGGACAGATGTTTCTACCGGTAAATCTACTATTTTGAATAAAATCAACGGCTATGGCACAACCGGTTCGGAAGATCCTATTTACGCTATCTACCGTGCTATTCAAGATTTCTTCCCTCGCGCCGACGGTCGTAGTGGTACTATTGTGATGATTACGGATGAGTCTGACGGAAATAGAGAAGACTACCTGTCCAAGATCAAAGACAAAATGGATGAACATAACCTCAAACTGGTTGTGTTGGTAACCAGTGGTGTCAAATCTTATTATCAAAATGTCTTGTCTAATGCCGGTATCGAGTATGATCTTGAAACGATCACATCTGACTCGTCGAATTTAGCGGCATCATTGCTAAGTGGTTTGACCAAAGTGAATTGTGAAAATAAATAAACACAGTCTAACCTATAAGAACAAGGAAGGGGGGGGGCATGAAGGCCCCCTCTTTTTCATTTCCGCCCTATAGATGGCGAAAAGATCTACGTACTCTAATCAAGAGATTCTGCTTGTAGGGCCCTTACCATATCTTGCACGCGCACCGGTTTACTGAGATAGCTATTCGCACCAGCCTCTAAGCACTTTTCCCGGTCTCCTTGGATAGCATTGGCGGTCAAAGCTATTATCTTTATCTTTTCTCCCCAAGGTTGCTGTCTTATTTCCCGAATAGCTTCATTCCCGTCCATAACCGGCATCTGCCAATCCATTAGGACCCAGTCATATTCATCATATTTTTGCGATAAGACCTCAACGGCCTCACGCCCGTTTCCTGCAGTGTCATACGTGCAACCCAGTTCATCTAGAATACTGCGTGACATGCGCATTGAAATGCGATCATCGTCAACAATTAAGACATGCCCCTTAATCGACGTTATCTGTATTTCAGTCATATCGTTTTGGATAATATCGGAATATAGCTCGGGACATGTTTCACTGGCTAGCGCCGCGCGTATCGCATTGATCAAAGATTTTGGGTAAACAGGCTTGATTAACGTCCCGGAAAAGCCTGATTGTTTGAGATGTTCAATACTGCGTTTTTTACCCATGCCTGTCATTAAGATCAACTTAGGCGTCCCGTATAGTTTTGAGGACTGCATGACTTTATGACTTAGTGTTTCACCGTCCATATGTGGCATAGAATAATCCGTTAGTACTAAGTCATACGGTGAATGATCTTGATTAGCTTGTATCATTTTCTCAAGCGCTTCTTGCCCTGTTGTCGCGCCATCGACGGTTGCTTCGGTGTCTTTCAGATATTCTGAGAATAGCTCAACATTCATCAGACAATCATCCACGATCAAGATTTTCTGATCACTTAAAATGCCTTGAAAATTTTTCGGTTCGCTTTTTTCGGCTTCATCTTTAAGGCATTCAAGTTCTAGCCAAAAAACGGAACCTTGCCCCACTTTACTTTTCACCCCAATGTCTCCGCCCATGAGTTCAATCAATTTTTTACAAATCGTCAGGCCTAACCCCGTACCGCCATATTCACGGGTAGTTGATGAATCGACTTGAGAAAATTGCTTAAAAATATGGTCAATTTTATCGGCTGGGATACCTATACCATTATCTTCAACTTCAAACCTTAGCCAGCGTGCCTCATCATACTTTGTGCTTGTCTTAATATTGACAGCAACATAGCCGTCTTTTGTAAATTTGATCGCATTGCCCACTAGGTTAATTAAGATTTGCCGCAAACGAACCGGATCACAACAAATATTGGATATTGCTGCTTGGTGAGGCCATCGCACGATAAGCTCCACCCTGTTTTCCGCAGCACGGCTCACCATGAGCTGCAGGACTTCACTTAACAAGGATTGTAGATGTATATTTCTTTCTTCTAACACCAGGTCGCCTGCCTCAATTTTGGAGAAATCCAAAATATCATTGATCAGTGTCAACAGAAGTTCCCCCGATGTGGCGATCGAATGGAGGTAATGCTGTTGCTTATGCGTGAGATCCGTATAGCCCATGAGCTCTGCCATGCCGATAATTCCATTTAAGGGCGTGCGGATTTCATGGCTCATCGTTGCCAAAAATTCACTTTTGGTTTTATCGGCATGCTCTGCTTTTTTAATTCCTTTTTTGAGCTGCTTATTTTGTTTTTCCATCTGACCAAGCAATAGTACCCGCTCCATCGTGTTGGTGATTGAGCGGCTAAGAGTCGCAGAGCCAATAATATTTTTTGATATATAATCCTGAGCGCCACTTTTAATGGTTTCTGCTGCTATTTGTTCGCAACCTTGGCCAGTTAACATCACAACAGGCAAAATAGGCTGCAGCAAAACCATCGCTTGCAAAAGCTCAAGCCCGGTCATATCGGGCAGCATGTAATCAAGCAATACACAATCAGGCTTTAGCGCCTCAATCATTTCAAGACCTTGCCGACCGCTACTTGCTTCGTGGATGCTATAAATC
>QGCY01000188.1_pt1 | contig 11954 bp, 12 predicted proteins | sample 4708041 | NCBI WGS metagenome assembly QGCY01 (sample SAMN08941164, study PRJNA450518) | Sediment metagenome, whole genome shotgun sequencing project. | biome: grassland soil; feature: grassland; material: soil; isolation source: soil 14 days enrichment with methanethiol and mixed carbon source ... | reverse complement strand
ACTCAATTCCATCTTTTGGTTCTGCTGGGTAGGAATCTGTTGCATCACCAACAACAGACATATCATATCCCCAAACTGCTGAAGAATAATCCCATCTTCCAGAATTATCACCTTTGGTATTTATTTCGTAATTCCAAAAAACAGAACCTTTTTTATGACCTGGAAATTTTTTGTAAAAAATCTTTATTGGCTCGTTTTCATGACCTTCATCACTATGAATTTGACCCACAACCACAGCATAAGAAGCTGCAACTCTTGCATCACCAGAAGTAGAAACGTGTTGCACTTTTAAAGTACCTGTTAATTTACCACCAACTTCTGGAATCCAATGTGCTTTTTGCCCTAATTCTGTTCTTGTGTTTTTAGATGTTCTAGAAGTTACACCCGAATTTGGTGTTTTATAAACCACCCAATCTGTTGTGCCATCGTTTTCTACATAGAAAAAATCGTCTTTCTTATAATTTATTAACGAATCTTGATAAGTACCATCACCCAAAAGAATTTTCCACTCACCTAAAAAAGGCAAAACATCACTTGGGTATTTTTTTACTTCTTCTGTTTCTGTTGATACATTATTATTTGTTTTAGCATTTTTTTTACACGCAATAAACACGGATAATACTGCAATTATTAAGACTGATTTTTTCATTTATAGTAGTTTATAGAAATTGAATTAATACATTAATTTTTGCTTTAAATTCTCTTCAGTTTTAATGATTCCTGAATTTGTTACAGTGTTATTAGAATGTGTATTGTTTTTTGCACCCCATAATAAAGCTACTAATTTTACGCTATTATTTTTAAAAATGTTATTGTTGATATTTACATTTACAATTCCTCTGTGATTGATTAGAATTCTATTTTTTTCTGATGCTCCACAGTTGGTAAATGTTGAGTTGGTTACCAACAAATTACCGCCAATTGTAGACTCATCATAACCACCTCTGTAATAATCGATAACATTTTGTTTTACGTTATTAAAAGTACAATTGTCTACAGTTAAATATTCTGTGTTATAATCTCCTCTATCATTTGTTTCTTCTGATAATTCTAATCCGTTTTTACAGTTTAAAATTGATGTATTTTTAAAGGTAATTTCTTCTGAAAAAGATTGTTTATACACTTTTAAAGCATAATTAAAATTGCTTATTTCAGAATCTAAAACTTCTAAACCAAAATGATTAGACATGTTCTTTTTTAAACTTGCAAAAGCTTGTTGTGTGTTAGTACCTTTTAATTTTATGTTTTTTAAAGTTAATTTTCCATAAGGATGTAATTCTAATGCAGCAGTATTTTGATCACCTGAATACAAAATTTCTGATTTATTGTTAGATTGAATTGTAATTGTTTTATCGATGATTAACGATTTTGAAATTGCAAAAGTTCCATCATTTAAATTAATTATATCACCATTTTTAGCCTCTTTTAATTTTGACACTAACTCTTGTGATGTACTTACAGTATGTGTAGTTGCATCTATTGGTGTTATCTCATTAGAATACCAACTTGCACCATATTTAGACTTATCTAAAATAGATAGCTGTATATTTTCTGAATTTAAAACTGCACCTATTTGATTGTTAATATCTCTTGATTTTCCTAATAAATCTGCTGTAATGTTTTCAAAATCGAAACCTACATAAGGTTCTACATCATTTAAACCAGAAACAGGAATTGCTAAGTTAGAGCCAACTTCTGTAAGAGTTAAATCTTTAGTAATAAATCCATCTTTTTTAGTAAAAGCAAATCCATTATTGTCTATTACATTACTTTTAAAAGTAACTCCATCTGCTTTATCATGCTCAATAATTGGGCTTTTATCACCTTTAGAATTGTAAATTACATTATTTACAACTTCTGTTCTTAATGCTCTTGCAGAACGAATTTCAGATTTTGGCAATACATCTTTTTGAGCTAAATTTTGCCCTACACCAAATTGAAAAGGCGAATCAGAATCAACAAACGTATTGAAAGCTACAACTACATCTGTTACTTGATTATATCTATTTAATGGTGATTTTGGAATTCCGTTCATCACAGCAATAGGACTTCTAAAGTTCTTTCCTTTTATTTTATAAAATAGGTTGTTGATTACCCAATGACCTGTATTTATAATTCTAATACCTCCAAACTGCTCGTTAACACCATCACCAATAAAATAATTACCATCTACAGTTACATAATTTCCATGTCTTGTTACAACAGAACCTTCACTTTTATAAAAAACATTATTTTTAATAACATTAAAATTGGTTTTACTTGATATAATTTCTACTTCTCCATTACACTCTTCGAACAAATTATTAGCAATAGTTGTATTACTTGGCGACATTGAGGTAAAGCTACTACCTAATTGAATGGTTTCTCCTCTTGCACCACCTTTTCTAGGTCTTGGACCAAAATGATTATTGATAATTTTATGATAATTTCTAATACTTTGATTCCCTTTTAAATCTACTCTTACTGTAGGCCCACCATTAGTTTTACCAGCCAAATAACAGTTACTTAATTCGTTATATTTACCATAAAATTGCACCCAAAGATTATCTTGATCTCTCTGTAAATTGTTAAAATCTAGAATTACACAATTAGAAACTGTACTATGATTGGCAACATCTTTTTTAGAAGTTCTAAAGGCAATAACATTTGTAGTTGGCGAATGCCCATTTCTAAAAAACAAACCGCTAACATTTATATAATTACCACTTATTTCTAAATTAGAAACTCCTTCTATAAAAACTTGACCAGGTGTTTCTGCGCTTAAAGAAATAGGATTTTCTTTAGTTCCTTCTCCAATTAACTTAATGTTTACATCTTTGTAAGTGCCATTTTTTAGCACAATATCATCACCCGATTTAACATTTTTTAAAGCTTCAGTAAGCTCGCTAACATTAGACACATAAATGCTATTTTCTACTTTATTACAAGAAGTAAAAAGCGTAACAACAATAAACACAGATAAATAAAAATACGATTTCATATAAGGAATTAAAATTGGTTTACCAAATTGGTTTACCAAATATATTGATTGCTAAGTAAGTATACAAGAAATACCTCTTAAAACTTTAATTTAAAATACAAAATTCTTCAATTTAACAACTGAACTCCTTTACAAAACCATTGCATAATATTTATCCAAACTACACATATCAAAAATAATTAATACCAAATATTTAAAATAACAAGATATTATTCAATAAAAATTAAATATTTATGATTTCTATTAAAATATCTATACTTAAAAAAAATATGATTTTACTAAATTGTAAACCAGTAAATTCTTAAAAACATCAACTAATGAAAACAACAAATTTTAGCAGACGCGAATGGCTAAAAAAAGGAACTTTAACCTTAGGCGCTTTGACTCTAGTACCTCATGAAATATGGAGTAATAATGTACTAAATGCTCAAAAAGAAAACCGAACTTTCTTATACAATTCTAACAATTATTTTAATGAATTTACACCTCCTTTAATTAAGGAAGAAGCTTCGTTAACTATTTTAAGAGCTAATGAAAACCCTTATGGGCCACCACCAAAATCAGCAGAAGCTTTTCAAAAAGAAGTTTTTACGGGTAACAGATATTCTTGGAAAACCTTATCTAACTTAAAAGCTAAAATTGCTAAAAACGAAGGCATTGATCCAAATCAAATTTTAATGGGGCCAGGTTCTTCTGATTTATTAGAAAAAGTTGCTATGGTTTTGTTTCAAAATGGAGGAAATGTAGTGAGTGCAGACCCAAGTTACATGTCTTTAATTGTAGTGGCAAAATCTGTAGGTGGTAAATGGAAATCGTATAAATTATTAGACGACTCTCAACACGATTTAGATGCCATGGAAGCTGGTATTGATGAAGATACTAAACTAGTATACATCTGCAACCCAAACAACCCAACAGGTTCTATTACAGATGCAAAAAAATTAAGAGAATTTTGTAGCAGAGTTTCTGAAAAAGTACCTGTGTTTGTAGATGAAGCGTATATTGAATTGTCTAAAAACGGCATAAAAGATTCAATGAATACGTTAGTTGCAGAAGGTAAAAACGTAATTGTTGCCAGAACTTTTTCTAAAATTCATGGAATGGCTGGTTTACGAATTGGTTATGTTATTGGTAAAAAAGAAACTTTAGATATTATTTCTGAAATTACAAGAGGTGGAATGGGTATTACAGGGCCATCTATTGCTGCAGCAACTACAAGTTTAGAAAACACCGATTTTTTAGATATGTGTAAAACTAAAATTGCTGACGCAAGAGATTACACCATGTCTTATTTAAAAGAAAACAACTATTCTTATTTACCATCTGAAACCAACTTTATTATTTTTGAAATTCCGATGACTGGAAAAAAATTCTTAAAAGAAATTTATAGCAGAAACGTTGCTGTAAGAGCTTTTAAATTCTGGGATAAAAATTGGTGTAGAGTTAGTATTGGAACTATGGAAGAAATGAAAACCTTTACCAACGCAATCACAGAAATTTTTGCTTAATTTATGGATGGAGCTTTAGAAAAATCCATTTCATTTTTACTTTTTATTTTTATCGGATTTCTTTTAAAAAAGAAGATTTCTGTTGGCGATGAAACAAACGGAATTAAAAGTTTAATTCTTACAATTGCTTTACCTGCAACCATTTTTATTGCACTTTTAAAAGTAAAAATTGATGGTAACCTAATTCTTTTTCCTGTATTGGCATTAGGTTTAAACATTATTCTATTTGCAATTACGCCTATTTTACTTTCGCTAATTGGCATACCTATGAATTCTGATAAAGGAAGAAGTGCAAGATTATTAATACCATCTTTAGCACCTGGATTGTCTTGTTTTCCTTTTATTTTAGAATTTTTGGGTGATGGATCTTTAGCAAAAGCTGCAATGGCAGATTTGGGTAATAAATTTTTTGTACTCTTTTTATTGTATTTAGTCGCTTTAAAATGGCATTATAAAAATGCAGATTTCGAAGCCAATTCACTTAAAACAAAATTAAAATCACTGGCTAAAACGTTAGTTTACGAACCCGTAAATCTATTTATTTTAGTTGCCCTAATATTAGTTTCCTTTGGCATTACTTTAGATAAAATTCCGAACTTTTTATCAAGTACCTTAACAAGGTTGAGTTATATTATGACACCTTTAGTACTACTTTTTATAGGTTTGGCTGTAAAGTTTAAAAAGCAACAATTTTTTCAATTGTTTTCTTTATTACTTTTAAGAGCTGGATTTACTTTGTTGTTAATAGCTGGTATTGTTTTTTTTGCAGATATTTCTATAAAAAAAGACATCTTAGTAATGATTGCTTTTTCTTTAAGTTCTGCTAGTTTTTGGCCTTTTGCCCATATTTCTGCAGTAAACTTTAAAGAACAGAAAGAAAACACTAAAGACAAAACTTTTGACACCAATTTTGCGCTATCCATTTTAGCATTATCCTTACCCATTTCTGTGATTCTTATTTTAGGAATTTTAACTGCAGGCAATACGTTTACAAGTATTCATAACATCTTAATTTTAGGTGGTTGCTTATCTGCAATCGGATTATTTTATCCGATAATTATAAAAGTAAAATCTAATTTTTCTATTTCTAAAAATGATGTAAATACATCAAAAAAAAACTCAGTTGAGTTTTTAGCTGATAAATAATCTTTTCATTAATCTGGGCTTGTTTAAATTTTAAACAGGCTCAGATTTATGATTTTAATGATACATCAACTTATAACATTTCTAAAAATAATAAAACCTCTTGAAATTCAAGAGGTCTTATTAAGTAGTAGCTTTTTATTTTAATCGAAAACTTCCGCTATAAATTCTTTTAAGACAGGTTCAAAATCTTTAAAAATTTCTTTTTTATCTTCTGGTAAATCATTTTCTGAAACCATCATAAAGTATAAAATAGGCTTTGGAACTTCTAAGACGCTACAAAGCTTGTCTAAACTCTCTGGATTAGGTTCATAAACACCATTTATTATTTGAGAAAGAGCAGTGGTACTTTTACCTATTTGCTTAGCAACTTCGACTTGTGTTAACCCTCTTTTTTTAATAATTTTTTTAATTACTTGTCCTATTTTCATAATTAATCTTCGAAAAGGCCAGTTACAATCTTTATAAGAATTGCTAATAAATAGAGTATTCTTTTTTCTGTATTGGCGATTATAAGTTCAGTCTTTAAGCTTTCTAATTCTTTTATATCTTGTTTTGATAATTTCTTAGAGCTTAAATGTTTATCTATTTTTTTTAATATCTCTTTTTTATTCATTTAAATTCAATTTTATATTAATAATTTGGACTGAAAAGTCCATTATCAGTTATAAAATTGAAAAAGAATGGTAATCATCTAAATTTTTGAAATGTAAACTCAAAATCTTTCTAAAGAAAAAACGAACATTTCTCTTAAAAGTTATATTTAAAAATTGAATAAACCTACTAAAAACAGATTCTTTTATAAATTTAGACAACCATTCTAAAGCCTCTTTTTTTGCAATAAAAACTTGAATTAAAAAAAGAACTTTTTCATTATTTTCTTCAGTATTATATTCTTTATAAATGCTTTTTAACTCTTCAGTGGTACATTTATTTAAACATTCTATTATTCTATTAAAATCCGTATCGGATTCTAAAAATATTCTTTTTAGTTTTTTAACTAAACTTCTACTATTGCTTCTAATTTCAACTAGTCCTTCATAAAAAGTATGAGAAGTTATTCTTGGCAGAAAAACTAAATCATTTATTTTTTTAAAACTAAACAATTTGTCAACTAAATCAGAATAATCTTGAGAATAGATAGAAGGCCATTTTCCATTCAATACTTCCTGTAATTCTAATTCTCTTGTTAGTTGTTCTTGAGTTCTCATACTACAAATATAAGTAAAACTTAAACACATTATTTAATAAAAACTTAAATAGTTATCAACAATTTATTTACATATTCTCATCTGCGTTAAGGATTGAGCGCGTGTTTGAGCTCTTTTTGTTTTTTCAACAAAAAAGCGAGTAGCGAAAGCCTGTTAAAACGCCCAAAAAAAAAGAGATTGCCACACTCGTTCTTTGTTCGTAAGGACAGAGCATAAAAAAACTCTTTCAAATTAATGAAAGAGTTTCTTAGTATTTTAATGAGATTCCTGCCTACGCAGGAATGACAGATTTTATTAGAATTAGTCACTAATTACTGACGACTAAACACTAACCTCTAGTATCTGTAATGCTCTGGTTTGTATGGCCCTTCTACAGTAACACCAATATATGCTGCTTGGTCGTTACGTAATTCTGTAAGTTCTACTCCAATTTTTTCTAAGTGTAATTTTGCTACTTTTTCATCTAAATGTTTAGGTAACATATATACATCATTTCCATAAGCATCTGCATTGTTCCAAAGTTCCATTTGAGCCAAAGTTTGGTTTGTAAATGAGTTAGACATTACAAAACTTGGATGACCTGTTGCGCAACCTAAATTTACCAAACGACCTTCTGCTAAAATGATAATATCATTACCGTTAATGGTATATTTATCTACTTGAGGTTTGATTTCTACTTTAGTATTACCATAGTTTTCGTTTAACCAAGCAATGTCTAATTCGTTATCAAAATGCCCAATATTACAAACAATTGTTTTGTCTTTTAAAGCAGAAAAATGTTTACCAGTTACAATATCTTTGTTTCCTGTTGTTGTAATAATAATATCTGCATTACCCATTACAGTTTCTAAACGTTTTACTTCAAAACCATCCATAGCTGCCTGTAAAGCACAAATTGGATCGATTTCTGTAACAGTTACAATAGAACCTGCACCTTTAAAAGAAGCAGCTGTACCTTTACCTACATCTCCATAACCACAAACTACCACTCTTTTACCTGCTAACATAATATCTGTTGCTCTACGAATTGCATCTACTGCAGATTCTTTACAACCGTATTTGTTATCGAATTTAGATTTGGTAACAGAATCGTTAATATTGATTGCTGGCATTGGTAACGTTCCGTTTTTTACTCTTTCGTAAAGTCTATGAACTCCTGTTGTTGTTTCTTCTGATAAACCATTGATTCCTGCAGCCAATTCTGGATATTTATCTAAAACCATGTTGGTTAAATCTCCACCATCATCTAAAATCATATTTAATGGCTTTTTGTCTTCACCAAAAAATAAAGTTTGCTCAATACACCAATCGAATTCTTCTTCGTTCATCCCTTTCCAAGCATAAACTGGTGTTCCTGCAGCAGCAATTGCAGCAGCAGCTTGATCTTGTGTAGAAAAAATGTTACAAGAACTCCAAGTTACCTCAGCTCCAAGAGCTTGTAAAGTTTCAATTAAAACAGCGGTTTGAATTGTCATGTGCAAGCAACCTGCAATTCTAGCTCCTTTTAAAGGTTGCGACTCTCCATACTCTTCTCTTAAACTCATTAATCCTGGCATTTCTGCCTCTGCCAATTCAATTTCTTTTCTACCCCAATCTGCTAAAGAAATATCTTTAACTTTAAATGGTACGTAAGCTGTTTTTGCGCTCATATTATGTATATTTATTGTCTCTTTTTTGCGACTGCAAAGTTACAACATAGAAATTAAAATATATGGCTCTTTACAAAACATTAACTATCAGCCCAGAAACCAAAATTTTTATCTGGAAAATTGAAGAATCTATAGATGAATTAAAAGCAGGAATTTCTTTGACCGAAAAGAATAAAATTCGATTTAATTCGATGAAATCTGATTTACATCAAAAAGGATTTTTATCGATAAGGCATTTGTTAAAAGAAATTAATTTAACTGATGATGATTTAATTTATGATGAATTTGGGAAACCCCATTTAGATAAAGGACGTTATATTTCTATTACACACTCTTTTAATTTTACAGCAATTATCTATTCTACAGAAAAAGAAGTTGGTATTGATATTGAAAAACAGCGTGATAAAATTTTAAAAATAGCTCATAAATTTACACCAATTGAAGAGTATAAAACCATTGCCAATGCTGATGCTTTAATTAGTAAACTAACCATTGTTTGGGGTGCCAAAGAAAGTTTGTACAAAATTTATGGAAAGAAAAAATTACTTTTTTTACGTGATATTTATGTTGCTGATTTTAAATTTGCTGATGAGAAAACCACTGGTGAAATCCGTTTTAATGGAAAAACGTATTCTTATACTATTAAATTCTTAGAGTTTGAAGGCTTTACTTGTGTTTATGCTTGTTAACATCCTATAAATCGTTCTAAATTTTACATCAATTAAAAATGACAGAAACTTTCGATTTCTTTTTTGGTCAGTACAAAGACTATTCTACCTTAGACACAACACTAGAAATAATAGCTGTAATTTTTGGTTTTTTATCTGTTTGGTTTTCTAAACAAAACAAAATCTGGGTTTTTCCAACTGGTATGGTTAGTACAGTAATATTTGTGTACTTGCTTTTTAAATGGGAACTTTTAGGTGACATGATGATAAATGCTTACTACTTTATAATGAGTGTTTATGGTTGGTATGTATGGACAAGTAAAGTTGATGAAAGCCATGTTACCCCTATTTCTAGAACTACAAAAAAAGAAAAAACAACAGCTATCTTTATATTTATTGCTACACTTATTTTTGTGTATTTGGTATACACAAATTTTGATAAATGGACCTCTTGGGTAGCTTATGTAGATACATTTACAACTGCAATTTTCTTTGTAGGTATGTGGTTAATGGCAAAACGAAAAATAGAAAATTGGATTTTTTGGATTGTTGGAGATATAATTTCTATACCTTTATATTTCTATAAAGGATTTACCTTTACCAGCTTTCAATATTTAGGATTTACATTTATTGCCATATTTGGTTATTTAGCATGGAAGAAAAGCTTAGACAAACCCCAATAAACGTTGTAAAAATAGTTTTATTCGGACCAGAATCTACTGGAAAAACAACACTTTCTAGACAATTAGCAGAATATTACAAAACAGTTTGGGTACCTGAATATGCAAGAGAATACTTGCAAGATAAATGGAATAACCAAAAGAAAACTTGTGAAGTATCCGATTTAATTCCGATTGCAATTGGACAAATGAACCTCGAAAACAAGCTTGCCCAAAAAGCTGATAAAATATTAATTTGCGATACAGATTTATTAGAAACAAAAATCTATTCTCAAGAATTTTATGGTGGTTTTGTTGATGAAAAGTTAAATGAAGCAGCCAAAATAAATCAATATGATTTGTATTTATTAACCTACATAGACACGCCTTGGGAAGCAGATGATATAAGAGACAGACCAGAACAACGATTAGAAATGTTTACGGCTTTTGAAAACGCTTTAATAGAACACAATCGAAATTATGTAACGTTAAAAGGCAACAAAGAAAATCGATTAAAAAAAGCCATTAAAGTAATTGACGAATTAATATTGAAAAAGAACTAATTTTACTCCCAATTGGAAAACATTTAAAACCGAAAATGAAGTAAATGGGATTTGGCTTTAATCTTGGAATAATTTATATAATACTTCCATTAACTTTAATACTATTTTTATTAGGAGTATTTACAAAAAAAGAAGGATTCTATAAAGCTATTGGGTGTATTTGGATACCAATATTAAGTTTGATTGGTCTTACTTTAATTGCAAACCTTTTACCAGACACAAGTATTCTTGAAAAAGAAGACTATTATGGTGAATATATAATTGATCGAAATTTTTTCAAAGGAAAACAAGCTGATTGGCAATACAATCATTTTAGAATGGAAATAACGGAAAACGATTCAATATTTCTTTACACAATGGAAAATGGAAAAATCATTGCTATAAATAGAGGAACAATTTCAACTGTGAAACCATATAGTTATGAAAGACTTGTTTTAAAAATGAATGAACCCAATCATCATATTACTGAAACAAATCCAACAACTTATAGAAAAAGTTGGTGGAATTTTTATTTAGTTTTCAAATCGAAAAAGTTTCATAATATGTATTTTAGAAAAGGAAAGTGGAAAAAAATAAAAACCAATTAATAAACGAATTAAACTTCAAAGCCATCAGAAGTTCTGGTGCTGGTGGGCAACACGTAAATAAAACATCATCTAAAATAGAATTGACTTTCGATTTAGAAAACTCACTTTCTTTATCCGAAGATGAAAAAACACTGCTAAAAACCAAATTAGCTTCTAAACTTACCAAAGAAAATTTCTTGATTCTTTTTTGCGAAGAAACACGATCGCAACATAAAAATAAAGAACTAGCCATAAAACGTTTTTTAGAATTGATAAAAACCAACTTGGTGAAACCAAAAAAAAGAAAACCTACTAAACCTAGTAGATCTTCAATTTTAAAAAATGTTGAGAAAAATAAACGAAAATCGCTTAAAAAAGCCTTGCGTAAAAAACCAAGACTCGATTAAAACACTAATACGCTTCTGCAATATTTACATAAAAGTTTCCATCAGTTTCGCTACCCATTCCGTAATCGAACCTGATATTTAATTTTTCTTTTTTATCTAACATAAAACGCAATCCTACTCCATAGTTCAATTTTATATCATTTAAACTTAAATCTTTCGATTTGTTAAACACGTCTCCTGCTCCTAAAAAAGCAACCATTCCAAAACGACTGTCTTTAAACGTTTTTCTATATTCTACTTGTGCTGCCAGTAAATTTTCTTCTATATATCTACCTTCTATATAACCACGCATCATTTCTTCACTTCCAAAAAGTGCCAATTCAGACAAAGGTGTATCTCCATTTGCAAAATGTCCAATAGCCTGAAAAGCCAAAACATCATCATTCTTTTGTGATATTTTTAAATAATGTCTTAAATCGAATCTTGTTAACTCAAATTGATGAGTACCTCCTAAAGCAGTTCCATAAAAACCTTTGGTTAATTCTAAGTACCACCCTTTAGAAGCATTTAAAATATTATCTCTACTATCATACAAAGCAGCCAACTCAAAACCCACAGAAGTTGAGCCATCAAAACCTGAAGGTTGAATAGTAGCTAATA
>QGCY01000187.1_pt1 | contig 12011 bp, 5 predicted proteins | sample 4708041 | NCBI WGS metagenome assembly QGCY01 (sample SAMN08941164, study PRJNA450518) | Sediment metagenome, whole genome shotgun sequencing project. | biome: grassland soil; feature: grassland; material: soil; isolation source: soil 14 days enrichment with methanethiol and mixed carbon source ... | reverse complement strand
TTTTCCATGTATTCACTCATGTCAATTCTAATTAAAGAATCGTCAGAATCGAATAATTCGCGAGCTAAAACTTTTGCCAATTGCGTTTTACCAACTCCAGTTTGCCCTAAGAAAATAAAAGAACCTATTGGTTTGTTTGGGTCTTTTAATCCCACTCTATTTCTTTGAATCGCTTTTACCACTTTAGTAACAGCTTCATCTTGCCCAATAACCTTACCTTTAATTAAGCCTGGTAATTCGTGCAATCTATGACTTTCTGCTTCTGCAACTCTGTTTACAGGAATACCTGTCATCATAGAAACTACTTCTGCCACATTATCTTCAGTAACAATTTCTCTGTTTAATTTAGAATCATCTTCCCATTGTTTTTGGGCAGAATTTAAAGCGGCCTCCATATTCTTTTCATCGTCTCTTAACTTGGCAGCTTCTTCATATTTTTGACCATTTACGGCTTTTGTTTTTTTATCGCGAATAATTTCCAATTGCGCTTCTAATTCTAAAACTTGTTTAGGTACTACAATATTGGTAATATGAATTCGTGAACCTGCTTCATCTAAAGCATCAATGGCTTTGTCTGGCAAGTATCTATCTGTCATGTATCTATTGGTTAAATTTACACAAGCTTCAATGGCATCATCTGTAAAATCTACATTATGATGTTCTTCGTATTTTCCTTTAATGTTATGTAAAATTTGAATGGTTTCTTCAACAGTAGTAGGGTCTACAATTACCTTTTGAAAACGACGTTCTAAAGCTCCGTCTTTTTCGATGTTTGTTCTAAACTCGTCTAATGTTGTGGCACCTATACATTGAATTTCGCCTCTTGCTAAAGCTGGTTTTAACATGTTAGATGCATCTAAAGAACCAGTTGCACCACCTGCACCAACAATGGTGTGAATTTCATCAATAAAAAGAATAATATCATCATTCTTTTCCAATTCATTCATTAATGCTTTCATACGTTCTTCGAACTGCCCTCTGTACTTTGTACCTGCAACTAAGCTGGCTAAGTCTAAAGAAACAATTCTTTTATCAAACAAAATTCGAGATACTTTTCGATCTACAATTCGTAAAGCCAAACCTTCTGCAATAGCAGATTTACCCACACCTGGTTCTCCAATTAACATTGGATTATTTTTCTTTCTACGACTTAAAATTTGAGAAACACGTTCTATTTCTTTCTGTCTACCAACTACAGGATCTAACTTTCCTTTTTCAGCCAAATCTGTTAAATCACGACCAAAATTATCTAAAACAGGTGTTTTTGATTTTTTAGCAGTTTTACTTTTTTGAGATTGCTCAAAAGGATTTGGTTTTTCTGATGCATATTCGTCATCAGAAGGTGTTTCTGCAATTGGGTTTGTAGGCAAATCGATATCAGAATCATCTACGTGCAATTGTTTGTATAAAGCTTTAGCCTCATCGTAATTAACGTGGTATTTCTGAATTAACTTTGTGGTTGGGTCGTTTTCATTTCGCAAAACGCAAAGTAATAAATGTGCAGTATCAATAGCATCGCTTTGGTACAATTTAGCCTCTAAAAAAGTTGTTTTTAACGCCTTTTCTGCTTGCCTTGTTAAACGCAAACTAGGTTTATCTGTTACTTCTGTAAATGTTGGGTTAGACGGATTTAGTTGCTCTAGTTTTTTACGTAATAGCATTAAGTCAACATCAAATGCTGTTAATATTTCTATCGCTTTTCCTTCGCCTTTTCTTATCAAACCCAATAAAAGATGCTCAGTGCCAATAAATTCATGCCCTAATCTTAAAGCTTCTTCTTTACTGAAAGTGATTACATCTCTAACTTTTGGTGAAAAATTATCGTCCATATTTCTTTCTATCTAAAATTGATGTGTTGTAAATTTAGTCCTTTTTTTGTCAAAATAATTACAAAAAAGATGCCATTTTAAAATATGACAGTTTGACCTGCAATACAAGATAGAAAACTATTGTAAATCAAGCAAATAAAATTGCGTTAAAAATTATTAAAAAATGTTGATAACTCTGCTATTTTGAAGGTAGGAAATCTTTGAAAAAAGGGTAAGAAATAGTATCTTGCCTTGTTTTAAAAATTAGATAATTATTAATAAGAATTATATATGGCAGAAGGCGAAAAGTTAATTCCAATTAACATTGAAGAGCAGATGAAAGCTGCATACATTGATTACTCAATGTCAGTAATAGTTTCAAGAGCATTACCAGATGTAAGAGATGGTTTAAAACCAGTACACAGAAGGGTTTTGTATGGGATGCATGAATTAGGGATTAAAGCTACTGGAGCTTATAAAAAGTCAGCAAGAATTGTTGGGGAAGTGTTAGGTAAGTATCATCCACATGGAGATACTTCTGTATACGATTCTATGGTTAGAATGGCACAAGATTGGAGTGTACGTTATATGATGGTAGATGGCCAAGGAAACTTTGGTTCTGTAGATGGCGATTCTCCTGCAGCAATGCGTTATACTGAGGTTAGAATGCAAAAAATATCAGAAGAAATGTTAGCTGATATTGAAAAAGATACTGTAGACCATACTTTAAATTTCGATGATACTTTACAAGAACCTACTGTTTTACCTACGCGTATTCCTAATTTATTAGTTAATGGAGCTTCTGGTATTGCTGTTGGTATGGCTACAAATATGGCGCCTCATAACTTAACAGAAGTTATTAATGGAACTGTTGCTTATATCGAAAATAGAGATATTGAAATCGATGAATTAATGCAACATATTTCTGCTCCAGATTTTCCAACTGGTGGAATTATCTATGGTTATGATGGTGTAAGAGATGCTTTTCAAACCGGTCGTGGTAGAATTGTAATGCGTGCCAAAGCCATTATAGAAGAGGTTAAAGGGCGTGAGTGCATTGTGGTAACCGAAATTCCTTATCAAGTGAATAAAGCAGATATGATTAAGAAAACTGCGGACTTGGTAAATGAAAAAAAGATAGAAGGTATTGCCAATATTAGAGATGAATCTGATAGAAATGGAATGCGTATTGTTTATATTTTAAAACGTGATGCCATACCAAATATCGTTCTTAATAAATTGTTTAAGTACACGCAATTACAAACTTCTTTTAGTGTAAATAATATTGCATTGGTAAACGGAAGACCAGAGCAATTGAATTTAAAACAATTGATTCATTATTTTGTTGAACACAGACATGAAGTTGTTGTTCGAAGAACAGAATACGAATTAAAGAAAGCAGAAGCTAGAGCACATATTTTAGAAGGATTAATTATTGCTTCTGATAATATTGATGAAGTAATTAAAATAATTAGAGCATCGTCTAATGCTGATGAAGCAAGAACAAGTTTAATTGAGCGTTTCGAGTTAACAGAAATTCAAGCAAAAGCAATTGTAGAAATGCGTTTGCGTCAATTAACAGGCTTAGAGCAAGACAAGTTAAGAGCTGAGTACGATGAGATTATGATAACCATTGCCGACTTAAAAGACATTTTAGCAAATGAGCCAAGACGTTATCAAATTATCACTGACGAATTATTACATATTAAAGAGAAGTATGGAGATGAGCGTAGATCTACTATAGAATATGCTGGTGGTGATATGCGAATCGAAGATATGATTCCTGATACCAAAGTTGTGGTAACCATTTCTAATGCTGGGTATTTAAAACGTACAAATCTAGATGAATATAAAGTTCAGAATAGAGGAGGTAGAGGACAAAAAGGAGCAACTACTAGAAATGAAGATTTCTTAGAGCATTTATTTGTGGGTACAAACCATCAATACATGTTGTTCTTTACGCAAAAAGGAAAAGTATTCTGGATGCGTGTTTATGAAATTCCTGAAGGAGGTAAAAATACCAAAGGAAGAGCAATGCAAAACTTAATCAACATAGAACAAGATGATAAAGTAAAAGCATTTTTGGTAACTGAAGATTTAAAAGATGAAGAGTACATCAATAGTCATTATGTTATCATGGCCACTAAAAAAGGGCAAGTTAAAAAGACTGCTTTAGAGCAATATTCAAGACCAAGAACAAATGGTATCAATGCCATTACTATTAAAGAGGGTGATGAATTATTAGAAGCAAAATTAACCACTGGAGATAGTCAAGTAATGTTAGCTTTAAAATCGGGTAAATCTATTCGTTTTGAAGAAGCCAAAACAAGACCAATGGGTAGAACTGCTTCTGGTGTTAGAGGAATTACTTTACAACATGAAAATGATGAAGTTATAGGAATGGTTGCTGTTAATGATATGGATAGTAACATTTTAGTGGTTTCTGAAAAAGGATATGGAAAGCGTTCTAGTTTAGAAGATTATCGACTAACAAATAGAGGTGGTAAAGGTGTAAAAACTTTGAATATATCTGAAAAAACCGGTAATTTAGTAGCCATTAAAAACGTAGATGATTCTAACGATTTAATGATTATTAATAAGTCTGGAATTATCATTAGAATGGCAGTAGAAGACCTACGTGTAATGGGGCGTGCTACCCAAGGTGTGCGTTTAATTAATATTAAAGAAGACGATAGTATTGCAGCTGTAGCCAAAGTAGTAAATGAAGACGATGCAGAAGATGAAATAGAAAATGGCACGGATATTGAAAATAGTACAAACGAAAATCAAGAATAACACAATAAATTTAAATAAAGTAGTAAAATGAAAAATCAAATATTAGCTCTTTCATTAGGATTGATGTCAATTGGAATGTTTGGGCAAAAAAATGAACTAAAAGCTGCAGAAAAGGCTCTTAAAAAGAATGACTTAAAAACAGCCAAAGCAGCTATTCTTCCTCTAGAAAGTATGGAAGAAACTATGGACCCTAAATACAAAGCGAAATATTATTATTTAAAAGGAGCTGCGTATGGAAAAACGGATATCGAAAAAGCAGCAGCAGCGTACAATAAGTTGTTCGAAGTAGAAAAAGCTACGGGTTCTTCTAAGTACTCTAAAATTGCAACACCGAAATTAAATGAATTAATTCAGTATGTTTCAGAAAAAGCAATTAAAGAGTACAGTACAGACAAAGATTACAAATCTGCAACAAAAGACTTTTATTTAACTTATAAATTAAGTCCTAAAGATACTACGTTTTTATACAATGCAGCTGTAAGTGCTTCTTTAGATAAAGACTACGATACTTCTTTAAAATATTATAAAGAATTGCAAGATATTGGTTATACAGGAATCTCAACTCAATATTATGCCGTTAATAAAGAAACTGGAGAGAAAGAAAATATGGGCACAAAAGAGAATAGTGATACCATGGTTAAGTTTGGTAAGCATACTAATCCAACTCAAGTTACTTCAGAGTCTAAACAACCAGATATCATTAAAAACATTGGTTATATTTTAATCAATCAAGGTAAAAATGATGAGGCAATTGTAGTAATTCAAGAAGCAAGAAAATCGAATCCAAAAGATTTAAATCTTTTATTGAATGAAGCACAATTGTACATCAAATTAAAAGATATGGATAAGTTTGGTACTTTAATGCAAGAAGCTATTGAGTTAGACCCAACAAACCCAACACTTTTCTTTAATTTAGGAGTTGTAAACCAAAACGAAGGTAAAACTGAAGATGCTATTAAATATTATAAAAAAGCAATTGAGTTAAAGCCAGATTATGGTGATGCTTATATGAATTTAGCGGTTGCTATTCTTGCAGGTGAAGAAGCAATTGTAAATGAAATGAACAAAAATTTATCGAACTTTAAAAAGTACGATGAGTTAGAGAAAAAGCAAAAAGAATTATATAAAGAGGCTTTACCTTATTTAGAAAAAGCTGATGAATTAGGTAGAACAATCGATACTGTAAAATCGATCTTAAACATATACGATCTTTTAGAAATGAATGATAAAGCAGATGCTTTAAGAGAAGTTTATAAAGAAATGAGAGGTCAATAAGAAATTCTCTAACACATATTAAAAAGTCGAAACGTTAAGTTTCGGCTTTTTTTATATCAGTTTTTTAATCACTCTAAGTTTATGCGTATGCGTATGTAAATCGTTATTAAAAATTCCACTATGGTCTAAAGTATCAATTCTTACTTTGCCAAAAGCATGAATAATATGATAGTCTTTTAAGATGATACCCACATGAATAATTTCTCCTTCGTCATTATCAAAAAAAGCCAAATCACCAGGTTCACTTTCTTCTATAAAACTAAGCACTTCACCTTGTTTTGCTTGTTGATTGGCATCTCTAAAAAGTTTATAACCACAAAGTTTATATACCATTTGTGTAAAACCAGAGCAATCGATACCAAAAGGAGTTTTACCACCCCATAAATAAGGTGTATTTAAAAATAGAAAAGCTTTCTGAATAATTTCTTCTTTAGGTAAAGCTCCAGAAAAAAACTTGCCTTCGAATTTAAATTTTTTTGAATTTATTACAAACTCTTGATTATTGTAAAAAGGCAAACGAGCTCCTAAAGGAATTGTTAATAAATCGTAAGCTGTATCTGTTATAAAATCGATTACCTCACCAGAATAAATATTGGTGTTTAAGTTCATTTTATTAAAAACAGCTTCCTCAATTATTTCAAATTGTTTATTGTCTATATAGCCTTCATAATCATCAAAAGACATTTTAATTTTACTCCAATTCTTTTCTTTTTCAAGAATGGTAAAACTTTCTCCAAACAAAACCTGACTAATCATTTCTGATTGGTCTAGAGGTTCTGCTCGCAAAGGAACAATACTTAAATTACAAATTCCGTACAAATTGTTTATTGAAAATTAAATGCGTTCTATAATTAATGCACTAGCACCACCACCACCATTACAAATGGCTGCAGCACCAATTTTGGCGTTATTTTGTTTTAAAATAGAGGTTAATGCAATTACAATTCTAGCTCCAGAAACCCCTAAAGGATGTCCTAAAGAAACAGCACCACCATTTACATTTACCTTATCATTAGAAAGGTTTAAAATTTTCATATTGGCCAAACCTACCACAGAAAAAGCTTCGTTAAGCTCAAAATAATCAACATCATCTAGCGTTAAGTTTGCTTTTTTTAGTGCTTTTGGTAAGGCTTTTGCAGGCGCAGTTGTAAACCATTTTGGTTCATGAGCAGCATCTGCATAACTTACTATTTTTGCAAGTGGTGTAAGGTTTAGTTCAGCAGCTTTTTTAGCAGACATTAATACCAAAGCAGCCCCACCATCGTTTATGGTAGAAGCATTGGCAGCTGTAACAGTTCCGTCTTTTGTAAAAGCAGGTCGTAAAGCAGGAATCTTCTCCATTTTTACATTTTTATATTCCTCGTCCTCAGAAAAAAGAATTGGTTCTCCTCTTCTTTGTGGTATTGCTACAGGTACAATTTCATCCTTAAATTTACCTTCGCTCCATGCTTTTGCAGCTCTTTGGTAAGATTGTATGGCGTAAGTGTCTTGGTCTTCTCTTGTAAATTGGTATTCAGTAGCACATTCATCAGCACAAACCCCCATAGGCATTTTACCATAAGCGTCTACTAAACCATCTTTCTGCATACCATCTTCCATAGTAATTGGCCCAAATTTAGAACCTTTACGTGCCTGTTGATAATGAGGTATTGCACTCATGTTTTCCATACCACCAGCCACTACAATTTCTGCATCACCTAAAGCAATAGCTTGTGAGGCCAAAATAATCGATTTCATACCAGAAGCACAAACTTTATTTACGGTAGTACAAGGCACTGTGTCTGGAATGCCAGCGTGTATGGCAGCTTGTCTTGCAGGTGCTTGTCCTAAACCAGCAGAAACTACATTACCCATAAATACTTCTTCTACTAAATTAGCCTCTAAATTAATTTTTTCTAAAGCACCTTTTATGGCAGTTGCGCCTAATAGTGTTGCTGGTATTGTAGATAAACTTCCCATAAAACTCCCAATAGGCGTTCTAGCTACAGATACAATTACTACATCATTCATAAATTTTAATTAAGGTAATTTTTAAAAAATAATATGCTAAAATAACCATTTTAAATCAAAAAGAAATCTTAATCAAATTGTAATTTTTAGGCTTCGTATATTTACAGTAAGTTTGTTATATAAATAGCGTTGTTTATGAGTGATTTAGTAAATAAAATTTATAGGAATAATACCATTATCTACAAGGTAATTTTATTCTTAATTACCACAATTTCAATTGTATATTTATTTCCAAAAGGTGGGCAATTTAAATATGATTTTAATAACGGACAATTATGGAAATACGATAACTTGTATGCTAATTTCGATTTTGCTATTCAAAAAACTGCAGAAGAAATTGCTTTAGAAAAAAAACAGATCCAAGCCAATGCAAAATTATATTTTCAATATGATACTGAAGTTTTACCTGCTGTAAATGAAAATTTTAAGAACAAAATCAACGGAATTAAAAACAGCGATTCTTTATCTGTAAATGATGTTAATCGACTTAGAAAACTGGGGCAAGATATTATTGATAAGGTTTATACTTATGGATTTTTAGAAGTTGTTAGCGAAAATAAGGTGTTAAAGAGCAATGAGATCATCGCACTAAAAAAAGAGAATGAAGTACAAGATGTTGTCTATAAAAATTTGCTAAAATCTAAAGATGTTTTAGGGATTATCAATAGAGATTTAAATACTGAGATTAATTCGTATCAAAAAAATTTACTCATTAACATTTTAGCTAAAATTATAAAACCGAACGTTTCTTTTGATAAAGTTTTTACAGATAAAGTAATCGAAAAAGAAATCGGTACAATTTCGTACACCAAAGGGAAAGTAGAAGAGGGAGAGCTAATTATCTCGAAAGGAGATTTTGTTGAAGGTAAAAAATTAGCCATTTTAAATTCCTTAAAAAGTGAATCTGAATCTAAAGTGTGGACAGACTCTAATTACAATTGGATTGTTTTTGGATATACCATTTTAGTGTCTTTGGCTTTATTGATGTTGCTACTGTTTTTGTTTAAATACAGGATAGAAATTTTTGAAAACAACAACAAAGTAACCTTTATCTTTTTTAATGTATTTGCCATTATTTTTATTCAGACATTGGTAATTAAATACAATTCAGAATATTTATATGTGGTTCCTTTAAGTATACTACCCATTATTATAAAAGCCTTTTTCGATGCACGTTTGGGGCTATTTACACACGTGCTAACAGTTTTGTTATTAGGTTATATTGTGCCAGATAGTTTCGAGTTTATTTACTTACATATTATTGCAGGTATTGTAACTATTTTAACGGTTTCAGAATTGTATAAAAGAGCCAATTTATTTATTTCTGTGGCTCAGATTACTCTAATTTATATGTTAACCTATTTTGCGTTCTCTATTATTAAAGAAGGTAATGCATCGCAAATTAACTTAACCTATTTTATGTTGTTTGCGGCAAATGGTTTGTTGTCGTTTTTATCGATTATCATCATCTATATCTACGAAAAGTTATTTGGTTTGGTTTCTGATGTAACGCTTTTAGAACTCTCGAACACCAACACAAAATTATTAAGAGAGCTCAACGAAAAAGCACCAGGTACTTTTCAGCACTCTATGCAAGTAGCCAATTTAGCAGAAGCAGCAGCAAATGAAATTGGTGCAAATTCCATGTTGGTAAGAACAGGAGCTTTGTATCACGATATTGGTAAAATGTTAAACCCAAAGTATTTTATAGAAAATCAATCTACTGGTGTAAATCCACACAACGATTTATCTCCAAGAGATAGTTCTACCATCATTACCAATCATGTTATAAAAGGAGTAGAGGTAGCCAAAAAATACAATTTACCAGATAGAATTATCGATTTTATCAGAACACATCATGGTACAAGCGCTACTTATTATTTTTATAAAAAAGAACAAGAACTAAATCCAGATATCGAGATCGATATTAAAAAATTTCAATATTCAGGGCCAATACCATTTTCTAAAGAAACTGCAATTTTAATGATGTGCGATGCAGCAGAAGCCGCTTCAAAAAGTTTAAAAACTCCTACAGCCATCTCTATCAGCGATTTAATTGATAAAATTATTGATAAACAAATGGGAGATAATCAGTTTTTAAACTCAGACATTACCTTTAGAGAAATCGAAGTGATTAAAAAAGTGATTAAGAAAAAATTGATGAATATTTATCATTTAAGGATAGAATATCCTGAGTAAAAAAAAGTAGCATAAAAATTGAAAAAAGTTTTGGTAAATTGTAATTCTAATATTACATTTGCACTCGCAATTTATTTCAAGCAATCGATGTTTGAAATTCTTGGAGAGGTGGCAGAGTGGTAATGCAGCAGATTGCTAATCTGTCGACCTTTTTGGTCGCCAGGGTTCGAGTCCCTGTCTCTCCGCAAATTGCACTCGGGGTGTAGCGTAGCCCGGTCATCGCGCCTCGTTTGGGACGAGGAGGTCGCAGGTTCGAATCCTGCCACCCCGACACTGTTTTCGTAGAAACATAAAAACTACGGGCTCTTAGCTCAGCTGGATAGAGCACCTCCCTTCTAAGGAGGCGGTCGAAGGTTCGAATCCTTCAGGGCTCACTTAAACCACACTATTTTTAGTGTGGTTTTTTGTTTTCTGTAGGTTTTATAAGGGTTTACTGGATCAAGTCCAAAAGTTGCGGCATTTTAATGAAATTGAATAATGTCATTCCGACCTTGTGGAGGAATCTCTTTTTACTAGTTTATAAATTAATGCAGTCTTTTTATCAAAAATAAACCATTTTATTATTGCTGTAACGTTGTATTCTGAATGTAATTTTATAAAAATAGTATTTCTACAACAAAAAATTCCCCAAGGGACACCTCAGGGAATTTGAATAAACTTATGTTTTCACTAATCTTTAATAGATAGAATCTTTATTGATATTGCCAGCAACATCATTTTTATACCAATCTTGATATTTTGTTCCCCCTGATTCTGCCCATGCTTTAAAATTATTGTAGGCTCCTGTAATTGCAACTGCATGTTTTGGTGGAGAAAAACTATCCATAACATGTATTGCCCAAGGAAATCCGTTATCTGCAATATAATTGCTTGTATGATCTTTTGTATTCGTCATAGATAATCCTAAAGTAGTCGGCTTCATATTTGGTAAGTGAGCTTCAAAATCACGAACCAAACCTTTTGGGTATCTAGGGTCGTTACTTTCTGACATAAATATTGTGTAATAGGTATCAATATTCAAAATTAAAAAAGGATTGAATGGTGCTATTCCCATATCATTGGTAGCTATGGGTGCTGTAAATTTAACTGAAACTGTCACTTTTTCAAAATCACCAGCATTAGTAATTAGGTCTGTATCCTGGCTGATATGCTCATAATTATGTGGCAAATTCCAAACATCATCCGTTAAAATAATCACTGCGTTTTCTTGGTTGGCTTCAGTTCCATTTGCATTTACATTGATGAAGTTTCTGCTAAATTCTTGACCAGAAATACTTTTAATTTGATCAGGAGACAATCCTTCTATTTCAAAACCAATTCCATTAATACCAGTGGTGTTATTTGTTGTAATGTGATATGTAAAATCAAACCCAACCGCTAAATTATCTGCATTTAAATGTACTTTAGCATGATAACGAAAAGCTACATCATTAAAATCATAATCACCAGTAGAAGGCCATAGGTCTTCAAAAGCTATAGAACCATAACTACCTTCACTTGGTGTATACATATTAAATGCTTTTTCAGGGTCTTGCGGATAAGCATCATCTGTATCTAATACACCATCACCATCAGTATCTACAGCATTCGTAGCCTTTTGAGAGCTCGATGTTGTTGTGCTTTTATATTCTGCATTATTATAGGTAACTTCTTGGTTATTTATGGTTAAACTTGTAGATGAAAAAGTTGATTCGCCATTTCTACGGATGTACACTTTATTGTAAAATTTAGGCAAATTAATGGTTTGTTGTAACGCACCATTTTTTGTGATTCCCGAAAAAATTAATTTTTCTAAAACATCAGCTTCAGAAACAGTTTCGCCCAACTGATCTGAATAGGCATACACATCGTATTTTGCATACTCAGCATCGTTAATAGTAATGCTTACATTTTGGTCTGTTTTAAAATCGAACCCTGCAGGTA
>QGCY01000186.1_pt1 | contig 12055 bp, 5 predicted proteins | sample 4708041 | NCBI WGS metagenome assembly QGCY01 (sample SAMN08941164, study PRJNA450518) | Sediment metagenome, whole genome shotgun sequencing project. | biome: grassland soil; feature: grassland; material: soil; isolation source: soil 14 days enrichment with methanethiol and mixed carbon source ... | reverse complement strand
AACCTTTCCATTTGTAGGATTTATCACCAGAATGATAATGTCTTGTTTCAATTTCTCTAAAACCATAAGGTTCAAACAAACCAGACTCGTGAGTTTCAGTAAAATTAAATACCGCAAAAAAAGGTTGATCTTTGCTTCTATTTCTCCAATGTGCGTAAGGACTACTCTCATCCCAAGCTGTAACTGGTGGTTTAAATTGGTAATCGGTTTTATAATTATTAGAACAATAATACCCTTGTTTACGAAGTAATTCGCTTATCATTTTAACTTCTGGTGGAGGTACAGCTCCATATTTTGGGATGCCAATAACATCATTATAAGAAGTTGTTCTCATGTGATTTGCGCCAATACTAGAAGGGTACATACCTGTTGCAATTGCTGCTCTACTAGGTGCACAAACGCCAGAAGTAGAGTAGAGGTTTGGGTATACTACACCTTCTTTAGCTAATTTGCTTAAGTTTGGTGTAACTATTGTAGAGTCTCCAAATGAAGGAATATAATGACCCATATCTTCGGTTACTAACCAAAGAATATTGGGTGGTTTAGAAACTATTTTTTCATGTTTACAACTGGTTATGAAAAAGAGCGTAATGAATATTAGAAAAGAGCACTGCTTGATGTTCATTTGTTTTATGTTGTTATCTTTAGTTGCAAAATATTTAATAAGTTAAACTTATGTATCTTGTACTGTACCGATTATTATAATATTATTCATAAAATATCTTCTATGACAGGATACTACAGGGTATTTATATTATAAGATGATGCTATTTTTAAGGATTTAAATAAACAATACGATGAAAAAAAGTGTTTTAATTACATTTTCAATATTATTTTCTTTATACCAAATTGCAGCGCAAACCATCAATCCTCCAAAAGGAAGAATTGCTATAGTTGCTGACGGAAACTCTCCTGATCCTGATGATTTAGGAGGTACAGCCATAACTATTGCTTTATTAAAATCTGCTGGCTTAGAAGATAGATTGGTGCATTATTCTCATAGTTGTGATTTGGTTAGGGATGACAGAATTTCTGAAAAAGCAGAAAAAGAACGTCACCATTTAATGCAGATAGCTTGTGATATGACAGCAAGACGTTGGGAAGGTTTTAAACATTTAACTTTTTTCGATGCTATTTGGCAAAAGGAAGAAACTATTAACGATTTATGTTGGGCAATAAATGCATCAACAAAAGACAATCCTTTGTGGATTGTTGAAGCCGGAGAACCAGATATTATTGGAATGGCTTTACAAAAAACACCGAAAGAAAAGCATAAGTTTGTAAAAGTGATTACCCATCATCCTGCAAATGATAATGCTGGTGATTTTTATACATGGCAACAAATTTTAGATTTTGGAATTGAAGAAGTGAGAATTCCAGATCAAAACATCAATTTAAAGTTACCTATTGCAGCTTGGGATTGGGCTAAAAATCATTCTGATTCTCGTATTCAATTGATTTGGACAATTGGTAAATTAGCAGAGGTTGATAATATTGTAAAGTTTCAAAAAGGAAAATGGGATTGTTCTGATGCTGGAATGATTTTATATTGGATTACTGGTGCTAATGAGAATGAGGGTTTAGCACAAGGTTCTATCGAAGATGTAAAAAGTATTCTCTTAAATTATATTGAGAAAAATCCTGAAAAACCAAGAGGACCAAAAAAGAAAAAGAAGAAATAACAACACCCATTAAAATTTATTAGCGTTATTTTTATAAAAAAAATTAAATATGAAAAAATCAGTTTACCTTCTATTAGTAATATTTACTCTTGTTTTTAATTATCAAAATTTAGAAGCTTCTCATAATGAGCCTATACTTTCAACTAAATTTTCTACGGTTACACCTATTACTCAAGAAAATATCCAAACAGCTGTAAATGCTTGGTTGACGGATGCAGCTACTACAGAAGCAACTTATGGGCATATAAAAGACTGGGACGTATCAAATATTACCAATATGGATTATTTGTTTCAATACAAATCTGAGTTTAACGAAGATATTTCGAATTGGGATGTTTCTAGGGTTACTTCTATGAGAGGTGTGTTTTGGGGGGCTACTCGTTTTAATCAAGATATAAGTAGTTGGAAAGTTTCTAATGTAAAAGATATGTATGCCATGTTTGCGTATGCTTCAGATTTTAATCAAAACATTGGTGCTTGGGATGTTTCTAATGTAACAGAAATGCTAGGTTTGTTTTTCGCTACAACTAATTTTAATCAAGATCTAAGTAATTGGTGTGTATCCAATATTACATCAACCCCTCAGTCTTTTTCAGTTGGTTCTGGTTTACAAGAAAATTTTAAACCTTTTTGGGGTACTTGTCCTAAAGCTAAATTGACTACAGAAGTTGCCACAACTATAACTGAAAATTCTGCCATTTTAGGAGGTACAATAATATCATCAACAGAAACTGTAACAGAAAGGGGTATTCTATATTCAACAGTAGAAAATGCATCCAACCCACAATTAGACCAAGAAGGAGTTGATAAAGTTGTTATTGGAAATGGTATAGGTTCATTTGTGGAAATGATTACTGGTTTATCTGAAGGAACCGTATATACATATAGAGCCTATGCTATAACATCCTCTTCCATAAATTATGGAGATGTTTTAGAATTTAGAACTTTAGGAATTACACCAATAACCCAATTAAACATTAGAACCGCAGTAAATTCTTGGGTAGAGGATGCAACAGCAACAGAAGCCATTTATGGACATATTAAAGATTGGGATGTATCTAATGTAACAGATATGAGCCGATTATTTGAAGGTAAAGGAACATTTAATGAAGATATAAGTAATTGGAATGTTTCTAATGTAACAAATATGTATTCTATGTTTTCATTTACAAATGATTTTAATCAAGATATTGGAGATTGGGATGTATCTAAGGTCAAATATATGTCTTATATGTTTTATAAATCCTCTAAATTTAATCAAGATATAAGTAATTGGAATATTTCTCAAGTTGAAAATCTGGAATTAATGTTTGGATTTGCTACAAATTTTAACCAAGATTTAGGGAGTTGGGATGTGTCTGCGGTTATAAATATGAGTGGAATGTTTAATGAAGCTACTAATTTTAATCAAGACCTTAGTAAATGGTGTGTGTTTAACTTTACAGTTGAGCCAACTGAATTTTCAACTAATTCAGCTTTAGAAGAAAATAATAAACCTGTTTGGGGTAATTGTAATATTTTGAACATAACAACTGAAGAAGTCACTGAAATAACTGAAACTTCAGCAGTATTTGCAGGAAATATAACAACATCAACAGAAACTGTTACAGAAAGAGGTGTTTTATATGCACCAATTTTAAATTATTTAACCCCTGAATTAGAAAAAAATGGAGTTCTAAAAGTTACTGTTGGTAATGATGTTGGATCGTTTAATACAACCGTAACTAATTTAGAGCAAGGTACTGAATATGCGTACAGAACTTATGCCATAACAGCTTCTGGCACAAGTTATGGAAAAGTATTAAATTTTAAAACATTAGGTGTAAAACTGATTACTCAAGAAAATATTTATATAGCTGTAAACACTTGGATAGAAAATCCATCAGAAGCTGAGGCAACTTATGGTCATATAAAAGATTGGGATGTTTCTAAGGTTACAGATATGAGTTATTTATTTTTTAACAAAAGTAATTTTAATGATGATATTGGCAATTGGGACGTTACTAACGTAACAAATATGACTCAAATGTTTTGGAATGCCACTAATTTTAACCAAGACCTTTCTAAATGGTGTGTTTCTAATATCGCTGAAGAACCAATACAGTTTTCAGATAATTCTTCAATTAAAGAAAATCATAAACCTTATTGGGGTTTTTGTAATATTGTAGAATTAAAAACTTATGAAGCTACTGATATTACCTATACATCAGCAGTTGTTTCAGGAGAAATTATAGCATCACCAGAAACAGTAACTGAAAGAGGAATTCTTTACGCACTTAAAACAACAAATTCAAATCCTCTAATTGGAGAATCAGGAGTTACAAAACTTACTTTGGGTGAAGGTCTAGGTAGTTTTAGTACTGCAATATCAAATTTATCCTTTGGTATATATAGTTTTAGAGCTTATGCTGTGAGTACATCTGGTGTAAGTTACGGAAGGGTATTCACCTTTAAAATAGTTACCGAAATCACTCAAGAAAATATACAAACAGCAGTAAATGAATGGATTACAGACCTATCAGTTGCAGAAGTTAAATATGGGCATATAAAAGATTGGGATGTTTCTAATGTTACAGATATGAGCTCTTTATTTAATAATAAAAGAGATTTTAATGATAATATTAGTAAATGGAACGTTTCTAATGTTAATAGTATGAATAGAATGTTTTCTGGAGCTACAAATTTTAATCAAGATATAGGTTCTTGGGATGTTTCAAATGTTACCAATATGTATGCAATGTTTAGTGATGCGACTTATTTTAATCAAGATATAGGGTCTTGGGATGTTTCTAATGTTAACCACATGTATGCAATGTTTAGTAATGCAAATAATTTTAATCAAGATATAGGCTCTTGGGATGTCTCTAGTGTTACCAACATGTCATTTATGTTTTCAGTTACAAATTTCAATCCATCTAAATTTAATAAAGATATAGGTTCTTGGGACGTATCTAATGTTACTGATATGTCTTTTATGTTTTTACGTAACACTAGTTTTAATCAAGATATTGGAAGTTGGAATGTTTCTAGCGTTACTAATATGGAAAAAATGTTTAATTATTCTGAAAGTTTTAATAAAAATATTAATAATTGGGATGTATCTAAAGTAACTAATATGTCTTCTATATTTAGAGATTCTAATTTTAATGGAAATATAGGTTCTTGGAACGTATCTAATATTACTGATATGAGTGATATGTTTAAAAATGCAATCAATTTTAATCAAGATATTGGTAGTTGGGATGTTTCTAATGTTACCAATATGTCTTCTATGTTTGAAGGAGCTTCCAGTTTTAATGGAAATATTAGCTCTTGGAATGTAAGTAATGTAACTAACATGAGAGGAATGTTTTGGAATGCAACCAGTTTTAATGTAGATATAAATAACTGGAATGTTTCGAGTGTTACAGATATGTCTTTAATGTTTACAGAATATACAGGTTCTAAAAATTTTAATCAAGATATTAGTAGTTGGGATGTTTCTGCAGTTACAAATATGACAGGAATGTTTGCAGGAGCAAACAAATTTAACCAAGATATTGGTAGTTGGGATGTTTCTAGTGTTACCAATATGTCTAGTATGTTTTCTAGTGCAACTAATTTTAATCAAGATATTAGTAATTGGGATATTTCTAATGTAACAAATATGGAATCGATGTTTTTTTATGCATCAAATTTTAATCAGAACCTTAACCAATGGTGTGTTACTAATATAACCAGAGAACCTAATAGATTTTCATCTAATAGTGATTTACAAGAAAGCAACAAACCTATTTGGGGTACTTGCCAAACAATATTAACTATATCTACAGAAAACCCTATTGATGTAACCCATAATTCTGCTACTCTTGGTGGTACTATTTCAACAACAAAAGAAACAGTTACAGAGAGGGGTATAATTTATGTTTTAAAATCAACAAATGAAAACCCTAAAATTGGTGAAAGTGGAGTTAACAAAGTTGTTATTGGAGATGGTTTAGGTACATTTAGTACAACCATAACTACATTATTAGAAGAAACTGCATATACTACCAGAGCTTACGCCATAACAGATACTGGTGAAAGTTATGGAAGAGTTTTAATGTTTACTACTGTAAAGTATGTTACCCCAATTACACAATCAAATATAAAACAAGCAGCTGCGCAATGGGTCTCAAACCCAACAAAAGCGGAGGAAATTTATGGGCATATAAGCGATTGGGATGTTTCTAGCATAACTAATATGAGTGAGCTTTTCCAAGAAGCAGATTCTTTTAATGAAGATATTAGCAATTGGGATGTTTCAAATGTAACAGATATAAGTAGGATGTTTAGAGGTGCTTATAATTTCAATCAAGATATTTCTAAATGGGATGTTTCCAAAGTTAAAAATATGGGCGGGATGTTTCAAAGTACAGGGTTTAATCAAGATATAGGGAATTGGGATGTTTCTAGTGTTTCAAATATGCAAGCAATGTTTGCCTTTAATTTCGAATTCAACCAAGATATAGGGAATTGGGATGTTTCTAGTGTAAATAATATGTATTCAATGTTTAGGCTTGCACACAGTTTTAATCAAGATATAGGAGCATGGGATGTTTCTAAAGTAAGGAGAATGGGTATTATGTTTGAAAGTGCAACAAGTTTCAATCAAGATATAGGCAATTGGGACGTTTCTAGTGCAACAGACATGAGAGCTATGTTTGCAGAAGCAACAAGCTTTAATCAAGATATTAGTAATTGGGATGTTTCTAATGTTATTAATATGGGAAGAATGTTTTCAAATGCTTCAGAATTTAATCAAAATATTGGTGACTGGGATGTCTCAAAGGTTATAGAAATGGAAAGTATGTTTTATAACACCCCTTGGTTTAATCAAGATTTGAGTAACTGGTGTGTCTCTAATATTACATCTGAACCTTACTCTTTTTCATCAAGATCTGGTTTAGCAAATAGTAATAAACCAGTTTGGGGATCCTGTCCATCATTAAATGCAACAGATTTTGAAATCGATAAAAACATAACCATTTACGTTTCTAACAATGACCAACTTAATATTTCAGGAATTACTGTTGGAGAAAAGGCTAAAATTGAAATTTTTAATATTTTAGGTAAAAACTTAGATTCTTTTGTAATACAACAAGCTGAAGTAAATAATAAAATTGCTTTAAAAAACACAAACACAGGTTTGTATTTGATTAGGCTTAAAACTTCTTCATCAACAAAATTTAAAAAGATTTTTATATATTAAACTTAGGTAATTATTGGGGTTTGTAGCTGTTTTTATAATAACCTTTTTAATAAGATGTTTTTATACTCCACTTTCATTGGTGGGCCAACATGTACTTGCACACCAATAAAACCTTTTTTACTTCTGTTTTGAGTATCTAAATCTGTAACACCACTCATTAGAACACCATTTACAAAATGTTGCATGTGGTTCCCTTTTACGATGATATGCATCGTATTCCAATCATTATCAGTAATATGAGATGTCAATTCTTTTTTATCACCTAAAGAAGCAACAATATTTCTTGTTTGCCAACAATTCCTTTTTACATTTTTTCTGATATTGGTTGGTGGAATACTATCTGGCATTGTATCAATAACCACTTTCTCTCCAATATAAGCCAAAGTGGTTCTCTTTTTCTCTTCATAATTTTGACCTGTGTATTTGTTTTTTCCGTCAATATCTGACTGATACCCTCTTAAAGCAAAAGGTTTATTTTTTATCTTTTCACTCCTATAATTTACTCCACTATTCCCTGATATTGAAACTCTGTATTCTAGTTTTAACTCGAAATTAGTAGGTTGTTCTTTTTCGTAAATCACAAAAGAGTTTCTTTTTAGAATGGTTTCTGGAGTAACTTCTCCTATTAAAATACCATCTTTTACAGACCAATAGGTTTCATCTCCACTCCAACCTTCTAGGTTTTTTCCATTAAAAATAGATGTAAAATCATCTTTTTTTTGGTTCTGGCAAGAAAAAAAACAAAGGGTAATATTAAATATTACCAAGTAAATTATTTGTCTCATTTTTTTAGTCTTTAGTAATTTTACTTTTCCACCAATTCTCATTGGGTTTAAAATCTTTTGAAAGTACTTTTAATCTACTTTTTTCTAAAGACTCTAACTTTTTAGTTTTGATGTTTATTAGTCTTTTTTGACGTTTAATGCTATCAAATTCTATATCTTTTTTAGGATATTTTGCATTGACTTCTTTTAACCAAGAAAGTAATTGCTTACTTAATTGTTCTGCAATTTTTGGATGTTTTGTAATTACGTTTAATTCGTCTTTTTCTGTAGAGGGTAATTTGAATAATTCCTCTCGATTATCTTCCCAATAATGAATCAATTTCCAACCATTTTGTTGAATGATAGAAGAAGGTTCTCCACCTTGATTGCCATAATGTGGATAATGCCAATACAAAGGCCTATTGCTATTAATTTCTTTTCCTTCTAAAATAGGTTTTAAACTAACACCATCTAAATGCTGTTTTGGTTTTAGAGAAATACCAGCTAAATCTAAAAAAGTCGGATAAAAATCGGTATGTATTACTGGGAAATCTGTTTCAAAACCTTTGTTCTCTAACCATGGAACTTTAATAAAAAAAGGTTCTCTAATTCCACCTTCCCATTGATAGCCTTTACCACCTCTTAAAGGTAAATTACTTGTAGAAAAATTATCTCCAGAAGCCACACCACCATTGTCTGAAGTGAAAACAACAATTGTATTTTTATCCAATCCATTTTCTTTTAGTGCTTTTAAAACGATACCTACTGCATCATCCATCGTTTCTACCAAACCACCATAAATAGGATTGTCTTGCACTTGACGAATTGGTAAAACACGTTCCATTTTATAACCAGATTTAGCAATACCTAAACTAGCTGCTTTATCTCTATATTTTTTCCATTTTGCTTCTGTAGTTTGTATAGGTGCATGTACTGCATAAAAAGATAAAAAAGCAAAAAAGGTTGAATCTTTATTTTGTTGGATAAAATTGGCAGTTTCTTTGGCTAATCGTATGGTAAGATTTTCTCCTTTTTGTTTGTTTTCTAATTTCGGATTTTGCCAAGGACTAAAAAAACCGCCTGCAGGACCTCCTCTATGAAATCCTCCTTTATTGATATCAAAACCATGATCTTCTGGATACGAACCTTTATCACCTAAATGCCATTTACCAGCAAAAAAAGTTTTGTAACCATTGCTTTTTAAAGTTTCTGCAATGGTAATATCTTCTTTTGGTAAATTTTGAACATAATTTGAGGGTAATAATTTGTCATACCTTTTTCTACTTCGCCAATTTGTGCCGGTTTTTGCGCCAATCCAATCTGTAATTCCATGACGTGCTGTAAATTTACCAGTCATAATACTGGCTCTAGAAGGGCTACAAACTCTACTTGCTGCATAGCCTTGTGTAAAATTTACACTCTGGTTAGCAAGTTGATCTACATGTGGTGTTTCGTAGAATTTGCTACCCGTAAAACTTAAATCATGATATCCTAAATCGTCTACCAGAATAAATAGAATGTTTGGTTTTTTATACTCTTTGATTTCTTTTTTTTTACAACTGAAAAGAAGCGTAAGAGATAAGACTAAAAAGCATTTTAACACTCTAAGCACTGTGATGTTTGAATATAAGATTATATTTTAATAATTTTCTTTACAAAATGATTGGTTTTGTCATCATTAGAAATAAAGTAAACACCATTGGTTAAATCACTAATGTCTATCATTTTTGAAGTATTATCGCTTTTTATTTTTCTAACTACAGCACCAAACATATTGGTAATAATTAAATTAGAATTTAAAGGGATATTTTTTATTTCTATTTTTCCTGTAGTAGGGTTGGGGTAAATTTTAGTTTCCTTTTTTTTTAAATCTTTAGTAGACAAAGAAGCATCATAACAAGTAGATTCTGGGTTGTTTAAATTGTGTGCATTAGAATCTGATAAATTACTTTTTCTTAACACCATTTTATCCATAAAAAAGAAATTGGACCTTGCATCAACAATTATAGAATAATTGCCAGCAGTATTAAAAGTTGCCCATATAAATCTATATGAATTTCCATCGTTTGTGTTTGTTACAAAACCCCATTTTCTATCTGGAGTTGAGTTTACTGGATGCCTATTCATAAAAGCCTTAAAATAGCCATTTGTACTAGAACCTTCTGGACAATCTCTATCTGGGTTATTAGTACAACTTGGTTTTGGTTCTAACTGGGAAGTAGCAGTAGGGCTATTTTGGCTCGTAGCGTAAAAGTCATCTGCTTCTATACGAAGCCAAGCATCATTATGTTCGCCTCCAGAATCCCCCATACCAATTCTACCTCGCCAAGCAAACCTGTAAGTTCCTGGATTGTTAATTTTTATATTGTAAGTTATTGCAGCACCAGATAAAGCACTGAAAGATTGAGTACCATCCCAATATATATAATCTATAGAAGCACCAGATAAATTAGGATCTGATTCACTACCAGTTTTCCAACTTGAATCAGCAGGAAAAATACCAGATTCCATTTCTATTGTTAATAAACCATCTTTTTCTTCAAATGGTAAGGAACCATCGCAAGTTGCTGTTTGTGAGTATAATTGGATTGATATTATTGATAGTACAAAAAGTAAAATGCTTTTCTTCATTGTTGATGATTTAAATCTATTTCTCAAAGTTAATTTAACTTTTAAGGCCAAGTATCCTGTTGTGTAATGTATTTATTTTGATGTTTTTTGATACTGAATTTCATATGCTCCAGAACCTAAAATAACATTTGTATTTTCTTCTATTTTAGCCTCGATTTTATCATTAAAGGAAGAAAAAGTATTTCCGTTTATTTTTAAAGATTCAAACTCATTTTGATTTAAAATAATTTTAGCCTCAGTATTAAAGGGCACTTCCAAATTCATTGTTAAGAAACCATCTTCAGAAGTCCAACTATTTTCGATTTTTCCAAACGTAGTAGGTACAGATACTTTAGTACTTAAAATCTGACCTGAAAATTCTGGATTTACGATAAATTGTTTAAATCCTGCTTTTTCTGTTGATGATTGAATACCACCTAAAGACTCGTAAAAATACGCAGCAAAACCACTGTGCATTGGATGGTTTAAAGAGTTTGATGGCCCTTCCATTTCTTCCCAAATAAACTGACGCTCTGGCCATGTTGTGAAACCTGAATTCATCACATAGGTTTGACTAGGAAATTCTGGTGTTGTTAAAATTTGATACGCCAAATCTGCTTTTCCATATTTAGACAACACTGTATAAATGTATCTGTTACCATGAATTCCTGTGGAGTGATGGCCTCCTTTTACCTCAACAATATTGTGCACTAAACCATTTACAACAGTTTTTATTTCTGCTTCTGGCACCATATTAAATTGTAAGGCTTGTACAGTAGCTGTCTGACTTTGATACCATTTGTGTTTTGTATTTGGAATAGCGACCAAAAACTCCTTATTGAATGCTGTTTTTAACGCTTCTTTTTCTTGTTTCATTTTCGCTTCATAATCAGCATCATTATTCATTTTTGCAAACTTTTCCATCACTCCTAAAACATCATAGAAGTATGCATTTGCAGAAATAATTGGGTCACATTCCATAGCACTTGGATTTTTTCTTCTATCCCAAAGTGGAGGACACCAATCTCCCATTCCATCTTGCATAATTCCGTTTTCTCCTTTAAAGTTTAGGTAAAAATTGGTCAATCCTTTCATTGGTTCATAATAATCTTTTACGATTTCATCATCACCGTAAAACTTATAATTATACCATGGCAAATACATGGTTGCAACACCCCAATCTATTTTTGCATACGTAGATGTTCTTTTACCTGGTGCAATCATTGTAGGCACTTGAAACTTTAATTCAGGATTGTTATGTCCTTTTGTTGGTCGCATTTGTGTTTTGATATCTTCCATGTATTTTTTATAAAAATCATACATATCATAATTGTATAAAGCATATTCACAAAACGCATGTGCATCACCTAACCAACCACATTTTTCTCTGTGTGGACAATCTTCTGGAATACCATGTACATTGTCTACAATTGTCCATTTACTAATGCTATGCATTTTGTTTAGCAGTTTATCAGAAGAGGAAAAACTTCCTGTTTCTTGAATATCTGTAGCTACCAAAACTGCTTTAATCATATCTGCGTCTGGCTTTTTAGAAATTCCTTTAATTTTAGCATATCTAAATCCGTGATAACTAAATTTTGGCTCCCAAGATTCTAAATCATTTCCTTTACAAATGTATTTATAAACTTGTGTCATTCCATTTGCACCACCACCTGTAGAGCCTTTAAAAATATCTTTTCCGTTTGTTAAAAGTGCTTCTGTAGTAATAATATCTATCAGTTGTCCTTTTTTTTCTTGTACATTAATTT
>QGCY01000185.1_pt1 | contig 12211 bp, 11 predicted proteins | sample 4708041 | NCBI WGS metagenome assembly QGCY01 (sample SAMN08941164, study PRJNA450518) | Sediment metagenome, whole genome shotgun sequencing project. | biome: grassland soil; feature: grassland; material: soil; isolation source: soil 14 days enrichment with methanethiol and mixed carbon source ... | reverse complement strand
ATTTGAATGTCAGCGCCAGAATATCCAACTGCGGCGATTATATAATCGGGCGCATTGTCGTTGGTTTTGAAGCTGTCTGGAATTAGCTTGATTTGCAGTTGCATCTGGAGGGTTTTAATCTCCCCATGTAGTTCTTCTTTATTGCCGCTCATCACGGGCTTTAGGTATCCAATTTTTGACATTTTTTTGTCCTTTCATTTTGGATGTTGAATTTACGAAGCACACAGCGCGCTTCGCGCAGAAACCGCTTAAATTTTAAGGCAGAATTTTGGCAAAGCTTCCCCAATGGCAATCAGCATTTCTGCTAGTCGCCACTGGGTTCTGCCTTAAAACCCACTGAAACGCGGTTAACTATTCAGTGGTAAAACTTGTTTTTATGGAGGGAGGCCATGCAACCTCGATTCAATGAAGGCTTGAAGGTCAGCATTGCGATATCGCACTAATCTTCCAGCCTTCACATACGGGAGTGGATAACGGTTTGTTGCGCGCCAGACGTTTAGTGTTTCAACACTTACGCCCAGCATTTCCGCTACTTCGTAGGGGGTAAGTAGTTTTTCTGTGATTTGAGTGTTCATGTTGAAACTCCTTTGTTCAAAACGTGTTTAAACTATGCGGGAGTCAGCCTATTAACTTCAAGAAAACGGGGGCGCATAAAAGTTTTGCTATCCAACTAAGAAAATTGCAATCGGTTGATTTAAAAGCTTTTCTTTTATAACCATGCGCATTGAAGTCTCTACATTTTTTTCAGAAAAGCCATTTTCTATGTGGCTTACAATTTTATGCACGATAGGAATAGAAGGGGATGTGTGCATGTTTAGCTCTTTATCACGCTTTCCAAGTGCAAAGGTTATTTGAGCATCGTCTGGCCATGCTTTGCCTATTGTGGCAACCCAAAGAGTGAAAAGTTTTCCTGATATGTCTGCTTTGTCATTGCCAACATCCTGAGACTTGGCTTCTTCAGCAGCTTCGGCTAAAAATTCTAAAAATTTTTCAAATAATGTGGTGGCAAAACCATTTTCTGTGCAATACGGCTCAAGCATTTCCTTCATGCTAGGTTCTTCGCAGCGCTCTAATTTTTTGCGAATAGCTTTTTGTAATTTGTCGTTAACAGTGCTGTGTCCAGTAATTTCTTTGTAAGCCTCTTTTGTTTTTTCCAGTGTGTTTTTATACGTATCAAGTTTGTTGTTCTGGATGGTCGGGCGTATTCGGCCAGAATTACTTTTAACTAACGTTTTATATCTATCCCCTGCATGGCGTACTTTCTTAATAAATCTATTTCGCTCATCAATATTTTGGGTTCCTATGTCATCACAAATCTTCTCAAGAAACTCAAGGCTATATAATTCCTTACTAATTTGCAGTTTGTTATTCATTTGGTGCCATTACCGAATGCAAACATTGCACTAGCTGCCTTCTCCATTGAATCCCTTACAGGGTCATCGTGCAGCCTCGCATAAACCTCTGTAGATTGTTGGCTCTTATGGCCGAGGGTTTTGCCAATGATCGGCAGGCTAGCGCCTGTGATGGCCTGATAGCTGCCAAAGGTACGGCGCAGATCGTGCAAGCGTATATCCAATAAGCCGGTTGGTAGTTCTATACCGTTTTTAGTGGCTTCTTTTTCTATAGCGCTAAAAAGCTTCGGAGTGGCAAAGCCGTAATTGTCCGTTTGCATGAGCTTGGTTTCGACTTCTTTTATAAACTTTGCATGCTCTTTGTTGAGGTTCCAAAGCGCCATGGTTGCTCTTTGCCGTACGCGGTCCCAAGTTTTTTTGGGGTCAGCTAGGTGGCCTTTTGCGCCTTCCCCTTCAAAAACCCATGGTGAGTTTGTTTTCATCCGGCGCGTTTCTAAAATCTCTATAGCTTGCGGGATAAGAGGGATGGTTATAGGCTCCCCGTTTTTGGTTTCAGGGATGCGCCACGTTCTTTGTTCCCAGCTTATTTCTTCCCAGCGCATAGCCAGTACGTTTGATTTGCGTGCCCCAGTCATTAGCGAGATTAGAATGTAGTCTCTAGCGGTTTTATTTTCTTCAATTTCTAGAGCGTGGAAGAGCAGGGGCAACTCGTTTGGCTGTACGAAGCGTTCGCGGGATTTCTCTTTGAATTTTTTAATGCCTATGGTCGGGTTATCTCCTTCCCAGCCCCATTCAATAGCTTTGTTATATAAAGCTCTTAAACGCTCCAAAGCGCGGTTGGCTTGGAAGTGGCCGCCTCTGGTGTGACCATTCTTTTTAAACGTTTTATTATAGATGCTGTTGTGCAGCTCTCTCACTTCATGAGTGGAAATGGATGATAGTTTTCGGGAAAACCAATGTCCTAAAAACACGGGGATTTCACGTTCATCATATTGCCATGACTTTTTATGCGGCCTGCTATATTTCTCCATATATTCTTTGAAGAATTCTCCGAGTGTTATTTCTTGCCGGATTTTGCGTTTTTCTTCCTGCGGGTTTTTACCGTGTGCAATCTGACCTTTTTTAATAGCGCAGGCTTTGCGGGCTTCAGGAATCTTCATGTCAGGATAGGGGCCGAGATAAACGCGCTCTGGCTTACCGTTTATTTTTTTGTAAAGGTAAAATGATTTAGAGCCAGATGCGCGAACATCTAAAACCAAGCCCGCTTCTTTTTCATCACGATAATATGCACGTTTTCCTTTTGCGGGGAGGGGCGCATTATCTATGGTAGCTTGAGTGAAGTTGAATTTTTTATTCATCTGTCAGCTCTTTCCTAATTTGAAATTGAGCGTCCTCCACAAGATTCGCGACAATATTCCATGCTATAATAACTGTTCCTCTTCTCTCTTCGGCATCCGTCAATAAAGACGCTGAATATTCTGTTTCTGAGAAATCGGAAAGCGCACCAAAGACTTCTGTGGTAGCACCACAAACCTCAGCAGACACAAATATTAGATGCTCGTCTAGCTTATCAAGAAGGTCTCTTGCCAATGTATATTTGGTTTTAGAAAATTTATGGTCATGTTCTTTGATAAACTCTATTTTCCCACTGGCTTTGTAGCTTGTTTTTTGTATTTCGTTTAATTGATGGCAGATTTCATCATATGCACGTATCTGTCTTTCTATGTAAGCTTTTGAACGTAGGTGTTTTTTAGTAAAATGGTTCTTAACAAATTCAACCTTCGCCGTAATTTCTTGAATGTCTTGCTTGGTGGCTACGTTCTTTCCTTTTTCACTAAAATAGCTTTGCGCCATACTTCCAAGCCATCCTGCGGGTAGGGCTACTAAAAGTATAGGCAAAGCATCAATTATTTTTATTAAAAATTCTTCCATAAATTTCATTCATTTAAGACGTTTAATTTTTAATGAGCTGTACTCTTCTTTTTCTTTCTTCTTCGGGTATATTAGAAAGAATGTAGCCTTTCTTAAACATGCAGCCTTGCACAGATTTATTTAGGGTGCTTCTATGTTTTTGATTGTCGCCTATTCCAGTGAAAATTGAACTAAAAAGAGCTGTGGTGGCATTAGGGCTATATACGGGAGTGGTTCTGATCTTTTTGATGCCTTGTGCTTTTTCTCCACATTCTTTTATATCTGTAACGAACGCGGTATCTTTAAAGTTATTTTTATCGAAAAACTTTTCTTTAGAGGGGGTTCGTTCTTCTATATATTCATTTGTAGCGTTTGTTCTTTTTGCTATCTCGTTAGATGATAAAGATATTAGTTTGTAATCACCTGTGCGCATACAGCTTTCATATCTTTCTTGTTGGGAAAGTGGGTTGTTCATCATGGTTGTTGTTGCTGTTGCGTTGTAACAAGTGCCGCTTCTTCTTTTGTAGTCGTTTAAATTAAATCCTTTTTTGCTGAATCCCATGCCTGCGAAATCAAATTGTGAATATGGAATCACAGTTTGAGGTTGGTATCTATTTGTTGTGCTGCATGCAGATAAAATAGATAGGCTTAGCAGTAATATTAAATTTTTCATTTTATATGTTCCCCATGGGTCGTTTTGATTAATAATCCTAAAAGTCTTTTTATAAATAATGGTGCTACTATGGTGCTACCTTATAGGGTAATTTCTGTCAATATGGAGAAATCTTGAATAGTAAAAATGTTCTATTATCTTATTGATAATAAACATAAATATATCTAGGTTAATTCTGAGTAACTAGGTGTGAATAAAACTCATAACCTGAAGGTCGTAGGTTCAAATCCTACTCCCGCAACCACTGATAGACGGATTGAAAGGTCAGAAAAGCTCTGGCCTTTTTCGTTATTCAAGGCCACCATCGATGCAATATTGCCGTATAGTTCGGCTTTTACTTTATTTAAATTTGTTGGTTTCAGTATTATTCGGTCTATTAAAGGGCGCAGTGCGTCCATCGCCGCGCTTTTGATTTCAGGTTCGTAAATGGCCGAGGAAAGCTCTCTTACTTTTCCTTGATAAATACCGATCATTTCTTTGTCCGGCTTAGGGAATTCAAATTTTTCTTCAAGGTTGGCGTTTAATTTAGCTTTTTGAGCCTCAAGTTCGATCAGTCTGTTGTGCGTGGTTTCTGTGATAACGCCCTGTTCAATAGCGTGCAGAATGCCATTGAGTCGCTTATCAATTTTTACAAGCTCTTGCCGTACGCCTTTTTGCTCAAACTCGCTTTTTTTCTCTAACTTCTTAAGTTGTAAAACATATTCATCAATGAATTTGGATAGGGCTTTAGGCTCTAAAAGCTTATTTTTTAATCCGGAAAGAACGCGTTTCTCTATATCCTGTCGTTTGATGGTCTTTGCGTTGTGACAAGAGCCGCGATTTTTTCTATTCGCACATCCATAGCGATCTTGCGAAACGATGGTGTAACCACCGCCGCATTCACCACATTTAAGTAATCCCGATAGCAAGAACTTGCTACGCCGCGATCCGGTGAGGTGGTTTTTACCACATTTCGCTGGCGCAGTTTCTGCGATGATTTCTTGCCGTGCTTTTACGCTTTTCCAGAGGTTGTCGGAAAGCAACGCTAATTCGGGCGCATCTTGGACAATCCATTCATCTTCAGGGTTAAGGCGCGATACACGCTTATCGGTTTGTGGGTTCTTGATAAATCTCTGACGGTTCCAGACAACGCGCCCGATATAGCGTTCATTGTTTAGAATGCCTGTGCCTTTTTTTTTATGACCGCGGATAGCTGTATCAGTCCATGTGCCGCCACGTGGGCCTAGGATTTCACCTTTATTAAGGTCTTTGGCAATTTGTCGTGGGCTTTTACCTTCCGAGAATTCAACAAAAATTCGGTGAATGATTTTGGCCTCAAATTGATTGATTTCCATCTGTCCTGTGATTGGGACTCCATTATGGTCAAAATCTTTGACGATATCGTATCCATAGACTTTTCCACCGGCTGAACGCCCAGCCCTCACGCGCCCCTCTAAGCCGCGTCTTGTTTTCCGCGCAAGATCCTTTAAAAACAGCGCATTCATTGTTCCTTTCAAGCCAACATGCAACTCGTTAATTTCGCCTTCGGATAAAGTCAGCAAAGTTGCATCGTGGAAGATCAAATGTTTGTATAGGGCCGCGAGATCCTCTTGATCTCTTGATAATCGATCTAGTGCCTCTGCAATAATAAACTGAAATTTTCCTTCTGCGGCATCACTGAGCATTTGTTGATAGCTGGGGCGAAACCGCGATGCGCCGCTAACCGCTCTATCTGCATAGATTTCAAAAACCGAACCGTCATTGGCATCAATATATTTTTGGCACTCGCGCACCTGGTCTTCGACAGATTTTTCATTCTGCATATCGGTGGAGTAGCGCGCATATATGGCGTATTTATTCATTTTCTTTCAGATCTTTAATAACTAGCCGTGCGAGCAAGGCGATTAAATCCTCAATACTCTTATCGGCGTCGTAATGTTCAATTTTGTTTGTCATTGTGCTTAGCCGTAAATCAGTTATAATTTAGTTACAGTGTAATCATGCACGCCAATTATAGTCACGTCAACACAAATTAGTCACATGGTAACTAAAAATAACATCCTCACAGCAGAACAGAGCCGCATGGCAAGGGCGGCAATCGCCCTGGGCGTCAGAGATTTGGCGGAGTTAGCCGATGTTTCCCCCAATACAATCACAAGGTTGGAGCGTGGGGAAAACCTTCAGCCGCGTACATTGAAGGTTATACGCGAAGCCCTGGAGGCCAAAGGCATAGAATTTATCTCCGCAAATGGCGGCGGGGCAGGGGTGCGGTTGCGGGGGTGACCTTGCGTAGAGGCTCTCAGGTAGATTCTTTGAGTTGCTTTTTTATAGTAGCAATGATTCTGTCCTGCTCTTGGCCTAATGGATGATTGCCTTTGAAGTGTTTTTTGAGCACGTCAAAGTTCTCTATCGAAATGGCCATTTTTTTAGGATCAATAGGCTCTCTATGTTTTAGTTTTTTGCCCCCATATACCTCTCCTAACAAAATATTTTGTAATTCAATCTGCAAATCCATGATGTAGCATGTGCCATCAATCATGATTTCATTCATATCGGCCACAACCTTTTCTATTCTCTCTTTTTCTTCCGTTGTAGCTTCCTCTGGTGCAATTTTAATGCTTTCGCCGTTCTCATCTAGTAATTCTTTAAATAAGTAAGAATACGTAGCTTGTGATATTTGATCTCGACATTCGCTTACATCCCAATGAACCGAGCTTAAGGCTGTAATGAAAATTTTAAGTTTAGGCTCAATAATTAAAATACCCTCCAAAGACTTCATCAATTGCCCTAGAGATTTCAAGTATTCCGAATGTTTTTCAATATAATCCTCGGGACGACGCTTTAGGTCCGTTGGCTGATGGCCGCCTTGCCGAGCAGTATGATTTAGAGAAACTTGTGAGGCAAAACCATTGAGCAAAGCCATATAAGTACCACTTTCTTCTTGTGCTTTGTGGATAGGCTTTAGAATTTCTTCATATGTTTTGAATTGAAATTGGTGCTGATGGTTTTTTGCTTGCCTCTTGAGGGCCGCCTGGATTGCAACAAAGGCAATTATAATTGGAATTAATATTGTTTCTGCAAGCCAGCCCCAATTGAGTTCTGTGACCCAGTATAAGATTTGATAAAAGAAATCTTTCATAAAAACGTCTCATTTTTGCTACTGCAGCAAGTTTAGCATATATCTATTGCGCTTTCGTATCCGAAATGCAATCATTGACACAAGCGCGTTCAATGTTGACCGCGCTCGGGGCTTAGTAACCCCAGATACGAAGCGGTTGGCATCAACCGTTATTGGTGTGTTTCTCTTTAAAAGCGCATCAAGGATGTCGTTCCTCGGTCTTATGGCCGGGAGCGACGGTCATGTCCAAGGCTTCGGCTTAAAAGCCGTCGGCCGTTTTCTTCGTATCACGGTTACTAACTCCCGGCTGCCAAGAGCGATCTTGGTAGCTTTTTTCTTAAACCAAAAGAAAGAGGAGTTTGACATGAAAACCAAACCTTTACTGATGGCGTTAACTGCGCTGTCGTTCATTACCCCCCGCACATGCCGACGAACTGAATAAATGGTATGTCAGTGGCGCTGTGGGCCTTACCAAAACCAATGATGCGGATTATTCCGATAGTACCGGCTTCACAGGCGATTTTGAAATTGATAATGCTATCAATCTTTCTGTAGCGGCGGGGCGGAATATTTCTGATCGTAGTCGTGTGGAGCTTGAGCTATCTCACCGTAAGGCCGATCTGGATCAGCTCACCATTGATGGCACAGGCAGCTTTGATCTGACCGGTGACTTAAAGACCACCACGGCCATGGTCAACGGCTACTATGATCTGATTGGTGGCAAGAAGTTCAGCCCTTATGTTTCTGCTGGCCTCGGTTTCGCAAAACATGACGGTGAAATTGTCGCAGGCGGCATTAGCGTCAATGAAGACGACACTGTTCTTGCCTATCAAGTTGGTGCGGGGGCTAGTTACGACATCGCCAGCCGCACAGCCCTGTTTGGTGGATATCGCTACGCAGGTACAGCCGACCCTGAATTTGGCACGCTGGACGCTGACTATGATGCGCATGAAGTGCGTGTTGGTGTTAGGTACGATTTTTAAAGTAGGCAATGTCCCTTTAAATGCGCAGGCTTGACGGTCTGTGCATTTTTTATGGTGACATCATTTAAATATGAAGAGTGTTTTTTTATTCTAAATAAATTACAATAAAGCCTAGAAGAACACTCTTTCAATATTTCTTGTTCAAAACAGCCTTCCATGTTCAAAGCAGCCCTTACTAAAAATCAAGACAAGATAGTGCTTCCAGCAATAATGCTGGCGCTGTGCTTTTGTTTTTCTGCAGCATATGCGCAAGACATTACCCCGTCGCATGTTTACCAAAAAACAGAAATTTTAAGGCTCACGCTACAAGAGCAGAGCTTGCTTGATATACGTAGGTATGAAAATGAGCCAGAAGACAGTGCTCTTCGGCATCCTCGCCATGTCATGCAGAAAGTTCGAGAATGTCACACTGTTTTATCTAAATTACTAAAAGAAAGAAATATTGAAGCAAAGCCCTTGCCCGATCTGTTTTCAATTCGCGAGGTTCGCCCTTTCGATGTTCAGGGCGGCGTTCATCACTTACTTCAGCATGCCTTACTGGTAAAAGAAGCTGCTTTACCTGATGTTGCTTTTGAGGCCGAAAAAGTGCCCAGCGATGTTTATAACAACCTGAAGCGGATTTGCGCTTCTATTAAGGCTGAAATTGTTCCTTCAGATGTTTATCAGGTTGCTGCAAGCGTTAATGAGAACCTCAATAAAATTGTGCGCGTGCGTGGCTATAATTTTGACAGTGCTTATGAGAGTTTTGAAAACAAGGTTCCGGCGGACGTTTACAGGGAAACATGGGCATTTCTAGAGGACCTCAGAACGTTGGCGCTCAATCCCGATTTTGCCATTCCCGGCGGCGTGATCGTCCCCACCCAAGTGCCGGATGGCACAATTATCCCGCAGGATGTGATTGCGCTTATGCATGATGCATTGGCCGAAACCAACGCCATGAAATACACGCTTGGCGTTCGTGAAAAGACGGCTTTGCCGCAATACCAGGAGGGCAAAACGCCTTCAGATGTGTTTTCGCAAATTCGTCGTGCGCACGCCGTTGTTAAAACCCTGCTTGCAAAAGAGGCTGAAGAATGACCCTCAAGCCAATCAACATAAACGTTGCAAATATCTATATGCTCTTTTGCGGGCTGATCGCCGTCCTTTTAGCTTTGCTCGTCATGTTTGGATGGCATAGCGGGAATCAAGCGCTGGTTCAGGTCAACTCGGCCTTTGCACCCATGCAATATAATACGGCGCTGGGTTTTTTGCTGTGTGGCTGCGGGCTGATCGTTTTATTTCTAAAATTCACCCTGATATCACGGCTTTTTGGCGCACTTGTTTTAGGGCTTGGTGCCGCAACTTTATACCAATATTTTGTGCATGTTGATCTGGGCATTGATGCATTTTTCATGGATCCGGTATTCCTGACTAAGACGTCTCACCCGGGGCGTCCCTCGCCAATGACCGCGTTTTGCTTCACGATGTGCGGCTTTGCCTTGAGCTTTGTGGGCACGAAAAGAGCACTGGTGATGAGCGCCTCCCTTTGTGTTCTTGTGCTGGCTCTCATGGCTCTTGCCGGATACCTCATTCCGCAAGACGGGCTTTACGGCTGGGGTAATCTTACACGTATGGCTATTCATACCGCGTCAGGGTTCGTGATTACCGGAACGGGCATTGCCGTTTATAGTGTATGGGGATGGGGGAGACGAACGTTTGATTTTTGGGAAATGGCCCCTTTTTCTATGGCTGTCGTTGTCTCGGTTCTAACTCTCTTTGCTTGGTACACGATTGAAGAAGAAGGCCGCGCGCGCAATGATGCGTATTTTCATGATCTGGTTGACGATACGCAGGATTTGCTCCTGAATCGCTATGTACTTTACGAGAAATCTTTGCGCGGCGGGGTGGGCGTATATTATGCCTCCACCAATGTTCAACGTGAGGATTGGAAAAGATACGTAAGAGTGCTTGATGTGGGTAGAAACCTTCTTGGGATTAACGGCGTGGGGTATATCGATTATGTTTTGGCGCAGGATCTAGATGATTATATAAAGCGAACCCGCGCCGATGATGTACCGACTTTTAAGAACAAGCCCAATACATTCTATCCGGATAAATTTATTATCAAATTTATTGAACCGGTTGAAAATAATATTGAAGCCGTCGGCCTTGATATTGGATTTGAAGCCAACCGCCGCGCAGCAGCGGAACGTGCACGTGATCTAGGTGTACCTGCCTTGACCAAGAAAATTCTGCTGGTACAGGACCATCAAAAGCAGGCAGGTTTCCTGTTGCTTATTCCTGTTTATGACACAAAAGATACGCCGCCGAGTATTGAGGAGCGCCGAGAAGCCTTGCAAGGCTGGGTCTATGCACCCTTTATCGGCTCGAACTTTTTGGACGGTATTGAAAAGATCAATAAAGATCAATTGGATTTTGCCGTTTATGACGGCAAAAAAATCAATCCGGAAGCGCTGATCTACAGCAGCTCTGAAAATCCAGTAACATCTGCCCGTACTGAAACACAGCTTAAGATCGCTGGGCGTACATGGACGATCCTGTGGCACCCTAATGACAACTACGCGCCACCAGCACATGAAAACCTAGGTCTTGTCTTGTTGATTGCTGGCTTGGGGTTTGCTGCATTGCTTTATTTCGCACTTGGGCGCTTGCTACATAGTAAAGAGCTCATCCGTCAAAAGGTGCAAGAGCGTACAAAAGATCTTCAAGAAAGCGAGGGTCGCCAGCGCGCTGTGTTAAACACCACTATTGATTCTATTCTGACGATCAACCAGCAAGGTATGATACAAAGCTTTAACCCTGCAGCAGAAATTATGTTTGGCTATAAGTCTGACGAAATTATTGGCAAAAATGTTAGCCTGTTAATGCCTGATCCTTATCAATCCGAACATGATGGTTATCTTGAGTCTTTTGTCAAAACGGGAGAAGCAAAAATTATTGGTTCAACGCGGGAGATTGAAGCCAAAAGAAAAGATGGCTCTCTATTCCCTATTGAACTATCGGTCAGCGAAGTTGAGCTTCAGAATGAAAAATTATTTAGCGGCATTATCCGAGATATTACCAAGCAAAAAGAAGCCGAAGCGGCTATAAAAGAGGCCATGCAATTCCAAAGTTTAATCCAGAATAGCATTCCGGATTTTATATTTGTAAAAGATAGTGAATTCAGAATTATTCAAGCGAATGAAGCCTTTATATCGTTATATCCAGAAAGCGAGCAAGGAACGATCATTGGAAGAAGCGGTCTAGAAGAACACGATGCAAAAGAGGTTGAGGCATTTTTAGAATATGATAAAATCGCATTTGAAGAAGGATATTCGGAAACAGAAGAAACGATTACATTCCCAGATGGACGTATTCGTATCCTGTTCACGAAAAAAGTACGGTTTGAAAATGCACAAGGGGAAGCCTTTGTACTTGGGATAGCAAGGGACATCACTGAGAAAAAGGAAGCCGAAGACAAAATTATAGCGGCCAATGATGAGCTCGCACGCTCTAATCATGAGCTGGAACGTTTTGCCTATATAGCCTCGCATGACTTGCAGGAACCTCTTCGTAAAATCGGTGGTTTCACAGAGCGATTGGAAAAACATTTCTCCGATCAGCTAAAAGACGATGACAAGGCGCAGCAATATATGGGTTTTGTAACGGGCGGGGTTGAGCGGATGCGTGAGTTGATTATGGGCCTCTTGCAATATTCCCGCGTGACAACGTCAGAGGACGAGATTCAAAAACTGGACGCGAATGAGTTTGCTGCCTCAGCTGTTGATGCCTTAAGTGAAACCATTGCCGAAAATGAAGCGCAAGTATTTTATGAAGGCTTGCCCGAGGTCTTCTATGACAAGGTTATGTTGACACAGCTCTTCCAAAACCTGATCGGTAACGCCATTAAATACCGCAGTGAGCGCGCGCCGGAAATTCATATCAAGGCCAAAAAAGACAATGAATTTTGGGAATTCTCGGTCGAAGATAACGGCATGGGCATGGAGGAAAAATATCTTGAGCGTATATTTGAGATGTTCCAACGCCTTCACCGCAAAGAAGATATTAGCGGCACGGGGATCGGCCTGTCGCTGTGCCAGAAAATTGTTGAACGCTATGGCGGCACAATCTGGGTGACCTCTGAACCGGGGGAGGGATCAACGTTCTATTTCACAATTCCTGTTACGAGGGGGTAAATGGAGGATCAGCATACGCC
>QGCY01000184.1_pt1 | contig 12298 bp, 26 predicted proteins | sample 4708041 | NCBI WGS metagenome assembly QGCY01 (sample SAMN08941164, study PRJNA450518) | Sediment metagenome, whole genome shotgun sequencing project. | biome: grassland soil; feature: grassland; material: soil; isolation source: soil 14 days enrichment with methanethiol and mixed carbon source ... | reverse complement strand
GGCATACAGGAAATGCTTTCTGATGATGATTTTGTGGAATTCTTAATTGAAGCAAAAAAGAATCTAGAATATGATGGAATGAACATTAACAACATCGAGTTTACTGAAAATGGTAGTTTAAACATCGATGGCAATTATAAATAGGTATGGCAAGATATAGAAGTGAGGTAAAAGACAGATTGCAACGTGAGGCAAAACATTTATTTGTAAATGATTTTTCAATAAAGAACATATCTAGCATTACTGGTGTTGGTATTAAAAGTTTAGGAGATTGGCGTAAAGAAGGCAATTGGGATGAAGAGCGAGAATTAGCCAGTTTAAAACCTTCTGAAATAAGAAAGTTGACTTTAAAACAGGCTTTGGCAATTTCTAAAGGAGAGAAACTACCTTATAGTTCTGATGATATTTCTAAAATTGTTGCTGCTTTTGATAGAATTACGGATAGCAGAAAAATAGCGGTCTATTCTATGGAGAGCATAGACAACTTTAGTAATTTTATGTTAGAAGAGGCTGCAGCAGCCAAGCCAAAAAAAAGAGATGAGTTTTTAGAAAAGCTAAAAGAGATTCGTCCGTTCTTTGATTTATTTATAACCAAACTTTTGCAAGATGACTAAAACAGAGTTAAAAATTGCAAAAGAAAATTATTTCTTGCTTTCTAAAAAGATTTCAAGCTTATCTGCCAATAGTTTAATTAAAGAAACTACTGAAGAGCAAGAAGCGAGAATCAAATATTTATTGAAGCCCAAAAATTACGGAAAATTCTTTGACTATTATTTTGGTAAAGATTCTGGAATGGCTTTGGGTGATGCGCAAACCCCTAGATTTCATATCAATGATTATGTAAAATTATACAATGATCCTTTTACACGTCAGTTACTAAAAAAATTTCGTGGAGCTGGTAAATCTATTCAGGGAAATGTGGGTAAGGTTACGCACTTAAAGGAAAATAATATGACTTTCTTTAGCATCATTATTGGTGCAAATGGAGATTTGGCAAAGATATTATTAAGCGATTTACAAGCACATCTTGAAAATAACCAACGTTACATTAAAGACTTTGGTTCTCAAATAAGTTATGGAGATTGGAGCGATGGAGATTTTGAAACCAAAGACGGAAAACACTTTAAAGCTTTAGGATTAAATCAACCATTTAGAGGGTTACGTTTTGGAAGTTACAGACCAGATTTGGCAATTTTGGATGATTGTGAAGACAGAGATAGAGCCAAACGCCCTGAAATGATTCGTAAATATGGCGAAAAAATCACAGGAGATTTGGTAAAAGCGTTTCACAGAAAGCGAGGTAGATTAATGGCTAACAACAATTATATCGTAAAAGATGGTTTGTTAGATTATTTAAAAGAACAATGGAAAGAAAGCCCTCATTTTCACGAATCAATTACAAATCTTGCTACAAAAAATATTACGAAATACAATTATAATGATGTAAAAGACTGGCAACCTAGTTGGCCAGAGAGAGACACTAAAGATGAAGTGATTCGAATTGTACTTGCTGATGATTATTACACTTCGCAAAGGGAAGATTTTAACAATCCTATTGAAGAGGGAAAACTGTTTAAAGAAGATGATATTATAAAAAGAGCTGTGCATCATCGTGAAACTTTTGATGGCTTTATGGTGCATTGGGATTTGAGTTATACATCTACAGGAGATTATAAAGCTGGTGTTTTATTAGGGGTTAAAGGAATAAAGTTAACTGTTTTAGAAGTGTTTTGTCAAAAATGTGAAACGCCTTCAGCTATGGAAACTCATTTTAAATGGGTAGAAAAATATTTAAGCACCTTTGGCATAGTGCCACTAAGCTTTTACGATGCAAGTGTAGCACAGCAAGCTGTTTACACACCAGTTATTCAACAAATTGCTGAAGATAGTAAAAGTTCTTTTATGCCAATGCCTATGCATCAGCAAGGAGATAAGCACAATAGAATTGAAACCACTTTAACAAACATTTTTCATAGAGGAATTTTGTCTTGGGATGAAACTTTAGAGCAACGCTCTAAAAAAGATTATGGTGCTGCAGAAAAACAATTAAAGGCTTTTGAAAAAGGAGTTAAAATTGATGACTTTCCAGACACTTTAGAACGTGCCTGTGCTTTGGCTCAAATGTATTTTGGCTATAGCAAAGATGAAAATGCATCTAAACCACACATTGGCAAACGAAAAAGACGTAGAAGAGTATGACACCAGCAAAAGAAATATTTGTAGAAATTCAAAAAGCTTTAAAACCTATTGAAGCTTTAGAACTGATTGATTTAGATAGAAAGCAATTTAACCAAGGTAAAGAAAATAACCCTGGTTGTTTTACAGCTGCTCTAATAAAATACCCAACTATTCAATATGAATCTATGGTAGAGCAGGTAAAAGAAGGTACTGCAGCTATAGAAGTGATTTTATATTGCAAAGATGGTTGGATGGATCAACACCAGAACACAACAGATCCAGATAATGGATTGACTGAAATTGATTTGGTTGATAACATTGTGGAAGCTTTGGAAGGTTTAAAAGGTGAATCGTTTACAAGTTTAGAACAAAATGATGAAGGAGAAAACGAAATATCTGAAGACGAACTAATGAGTGTACGAATTGGCTTTACTAGTAAAGTTTATAAAACAGTTAATAAAAAATATACCCCAAGAGGTTTAACAATTACAACAGCATAATATGGCATTTTTAACACAAGCAGAATTAAAAACAAAAACTACTGCAGAAATCATCAACCTAATTACCAATAGTGATGAGTCCACAGTAACAGACATCATCAATGAAAATATTGATATGATGAAAAGCTACCTGTTTAAATATTATGATACAGACGCCATTTTTAATGCAACAGATGGAGATAGGTCTAAAGTAGTGATCAAACATTTAAAAAGCTTAACCATTTTTGATGTTTACGAAATTAGAGGGAGTGGCTATACTGAGGCCACAGAAAAAAAATACGATGAGGCAATGCGTTGGCTAGAAATGATGAGCAAAGGAACCATTGAAGCAGATTTACCTGCCAAGCAAGTAGACACAGATGGAGATGGAACTGCAGACAGCTCATCCACATTTATGAAGTTAGGAAGTAGAAAAAATCACACAAATCATTTTTAATATGAAAACAATTGTTTACAAAAACGGAATTAAACAAGGCATTAGCCAAGAAACTGCCAATAAACTAAAACATCAAATATTAAAGGGCTGCAACAACTTTCAAATATTTGAAGATGAAAATGAAAACTTAAATTTTATGATTAACGTTAGTGAAATTGTTGCAATTCTTAGTTAATAATGCAAGATTTAAAGGACCTTCAAAAACTGTTGTTAAAAACAGCGGCGCAAATGCCAGATGTGGCCACAAAAGTTGTGCGTGTTGAAGGGATGAAATTCATAAAACACAATTTTAGAAATGAGGGTTTTAATACTGGTTCTGGTATTAAGAAATGGAAAAAAAGAGCCACACTAGATAAACGTGGGCGAAATATAACCAGGTATAGAACCAACAGAGTTGGTAAAGCAGGCTCACCCAATAAATATGGTAGAAAAATAACAGGTAGAGCCATTTTAGTTGGTCACGATACAGGAGGTAACAAATTAACCAACTCCTTTAGATCTGCCAAAAGAGGAAAATATACTGTGGTTTTTAGAGCCTATAAAAACTATGCCCAAAGACATAATGAGGGATTAGATGGAATGCCACAAAGGCAATTTATAGGCAAATCAAAATATTTAGATAGAAATATCTTAAACAAATTAAAACGTGAACACGATAAACGCTTAAAATAATGAGTCAGAATGCAAAAATAAAACAGATAGAAAACCGAATCAACTTTTCTGGTAATGCTGTAAAAAAGGTAAGTTTAAGTGGCAAGGACACCAAAAATGTAAACAAGGTTACAGATTTAATGGTCAATATCGTAAAACGCCAGCGTTTATTGTGGCGTAAAGAAATAGATCATTGGCAATCTGCTCGTTATTCCAGGTATGCCATAGACAGTCCTAAAAACTACTTAATGCAAGAAGTTTACGAGGATATTATGCTAGATGGCCATTTAACAGGAATCACCGAAAACAGAACTTTAAGAACCACCAACAAAGATTACATTTTTGCAATTGATGGTATTAAAGATGATAAGCTCTCTGAGTATATAGAAGACAAGCAATGGTTTGAAGACACCAAACAATATGCACACGAATCTGGTTATTATGGAGGTTCTTTACTTTGGGTAAGTGATTATAAAAAAGGCGATATTAAAAAAGTGGAATTAGTGCCTAGGGGTCAAGTAATACCAGAGAAAAAAGTGTTGCTCTATGATATTACTCAAGAAAAAGGCATTGACTTTTCAGAAATTAAGGATATTCTTTGGTATGCGCAATTTTACAATCCTGTTGGGTTATTAGAAAAAGCATCCGTTTATACTATTTTAAAGCGCCACTCTTGGGGCTCTTGGGATGAGTTTGAGGAATTGTTCGGAATTCCGATAAGAATTGCTAAAATAGCCTCACAAAGCGAAACCGTAAAGAATGAGGTTGCAGGTTGGTTAGAAGAAATGGGCTCAGCTCCTTATGGAGTGTTTCCTTTAGGTACTGAGGTTGAAATTAAAGAAAACAGCAAAACAGATTCTTTTCAGGTTTTCTTTAAAAAGATTGAAGCTTTAGACAAAGAACTCTCAAAATTGGTATTACATCAAACGATGACTACAGAAAATGGAAGCTCTAAAGCCCAAGGATCTGTGCACGAAAATACTTTAGGAGAGGTTGTATATTCTGATGAAAAAAAGATGCTCGCTTTTTTAAATAATGTTGTTGTACCAGGCATGAGAATGTTAGGCTATAACATTCCAGAAAACGCCAAAATAATTGTTGAAAAAACAACAGACCCAAACCAACAAATTAAAATTGATGGTGTTTTTATAACTGGAGGCTATGTTTTAAAAAAGGATTACATAGAGCAAACCTATGGAACTGAAATTGAAAGTATGCCAACAGCCAACAGCGAACAGCCAAAAGCAAAAGAACCAGAAGAACAGGGAAAGGAATAGGCCTACTTAAACTCGCTTATCGTTCGCATTGTTGTGGCACTCCAAAACAAACGATAAAGCTGAACAAAACCAAAAGTTTAAGTAGGCTATTAGACAAATATTTGCGTGCCATTTTTGATGATAGAGCTGTACCTGCAGAACTGCAACAAAAACTCATTGATTATTATTATAAAAAGCTTGGCAAAGCAGTAGATATTGGCTACAAAAAAACACTAGAATTCTTTGATGAAGCCTTAGCCGAAAGTTTAAAAGCAAATATTTTAGAGTTTTCTGCATTTAAAGAAGCTTCGTTTAGAACTGCTTTAGTAGAGTTAATTGAGGATAGTGGAAAATTACCAACTTGGAATGAGTTTAAAGTTTTAGGTGGTGATTTGCACGGAAAATATTTAAACTGGTTAAAAACAGAATACGATCAAACAGTGGCCACAGCAAATATGGCTGGTAAGTATAGAGACTACCAAGAAACTGCAGATTTGTATCCTAATTTAAAATATGTAACTGTTGGTGATGAGAGAGTAAGAGATAAGCACAAAGAATGGGATGGCTTTATTGCGCCAATTAATCATCCAATATGGAACAAATTGTTACCACCACAAGACTGGGGCTGTAGATGTGACATAATTCCTACAGATGAAGCACCAACCAAAGGTTATGAAACATTTAACCCAAAAACAAAAGCTGAATTCGAAAACAACCCAGCTATTTCTGGACAAATTTTTAAAGATTCTACTTACGAAAAAACACTAACAGCACCCTTTAAAAAAGAGGCTAAAGAAAATGTTAGCAAATACAAGGCATAAAAAAACCACTCTTTTTTAGAGTGGTTTTAAATATGGTTTAAGTGGGATTTAATAAGCATAAATACCTTCGCCTTTTATAATGGCTTCTATAGTTCTTTTAGAGAGAAACACCTCATTTGCTACGTCTTCTATAATAGCATCTGAGCGCCATTGAGGATTCTTTTTAGTTTTAGTACTAAAAAGGTTTCTAATTTTCTCATTTCTAGCTTGTAGGCGTTGTTCTCTTGACATATCTATTCAAAAATAATAAATATTTTCTAAATGTCAAGTTAAAAGATTACATACCAAAGAGAGGTTTTACATATTGTTCAATTTTAAAATCTATTTTATCTAATTTATCATAAATAATTTCACAATCAACCTTCAAGATATATTCTCCTTTTTCTTTATTTTTAAAGTAATTATTTATCTTTTCCCTTAAATTAAAATCAGCTGGTTTTCTTTTAGATGGTACCCAGCCTTTAACTTGTTCAATTATAATTTTACGCTTTTTTTTAACTACTTTAAAGGTAAATGATTCATTATTAGTGTTTCTCTTTAAATCATTAATTTTTTTTACACTATCCAGCTTTTGTTGGCTTTTTTTATTATCAATATCTTTTTGTTTAAGCCGTAATTTGTATGATGCTTTTTTTTTCCTGTAATCAATTATAAAATCATCAGGTGAACCATAGCTAGTATTTTTAACTTCGATTGAAGGAGCTCCATTATTAAAACTATAACTAACTCTATCTTGTATATGTCTATTTGTAACTATCTCTTTTCCCTTTACATTATCAAAGTTTAAATTGGTTTCCCAAAACTGAACATAGAATTTTAAAACCATAGATGGACTTCCTGTTATTTTTAAACTTTCTATTACAAATACACTATCCGTAGTAAATACTTTATAATCAAAAATTAACTCTTTAAGATCTCGCTCCATTGCAGACCTTTCTATAAAAGCATTTATAATTTGACCTTTACCTTTTTTTATACTACTAGTACTTTTATCTTCATTTAATCCCATTTCAAAATCATAAATCATAAAATTCTGATGATTTATCGACACAAAATTAAATTCATAAAAAGTAATTTGCGTTAAATAGTCATTATTACCATTAGGTAATTCTTTAACTGGGTAAAAAGGAGAAACTATTTGTGCTAGTAAAGTGTTTGTAAAAAGCAAAAAAAAGGCAATTTTTTTCATAATATATATTTTCTGTAAATATAAAAAAAACCACTCAAATAGAGTGGTTTAAAAAAATTGCTATGAAAAAGAATGAGGCCTTGCCTCTATTCAAAGATACAAAATTATTTTATACAATTTTCAAAGCTATTTAAGAAATAGGTTTCTGAGCAGTTATCACACATATTGGTTTCTAGGTTAAAGTCTTTTAATGCTACCTCTTTTTGGCATTCTGCAGCTTGGCATTTAAAGGTTTGGGTTTTCATTATTGCATAATTGTATTATCTATTTGCTGTACAATGTGGCACAGCTCACTTTCTGTGTAGGTACCTACTGAGTTAATTCCAATACTTAAATCAAACACTTTTTGTTTATTTAAAATATGTGGTTGTAGGTGTACTTTAGTTTTTTCTATTGGTTTGGTGCTCATCTTATAGCTTTTTCGTTGCTTTTAATAAATTTACTTGCTGCTTTTCTAAGTTAATCATTGTATTTGCAATATTACAAAGAGCAGCTGCTTGAGGTATGGCATCTTTACTTAACAAAACCTTATCAATCATATCAGTTAGAGAGGTTTCTAGTTTAATGTGAGTTGCTGTTTTACCAATTACAGGAGCAGCTATTACAAGCTCTTGTTTTTTTGATGGTTTTGTAGCTGTAACTGCAGATGGTAGCTCATTGGTTACAGGTTTTAAAGAAGCTATAAAAGGTGATACTTCTTTAGGATAAAAATTAAACGTTCCATTGGTGGTAAGTAAAACTATTAAGCTGTTCACTTGTTTATAAGATTTAACTGTAAACTTTTTATTGTCTTTATGGTAAGTTTTACCTATTAGTGCATCTAACGTTACTTTAATTTCTTGATTCATCTTTACTCTTTTTAGTTATTATTCTATTTAATTTTCTTGTTAAAGTGGTGATTTCTTTTAGCTCTTTTGGTATCCTATTATTTGAATTTAATCTTGCATTTTCTGCTTTGGTAATCAACTTTAAATCTTTGATGGTATAATTAATTTTATCATCTCCAAAAACCCTGACCACCATTCCTGGAGGAATTTCGCCTTTTTCCTTTTCCCACAACCACCTGTTGTAATGCACAAAGCCTTGTTTGGTTTTGATCACCACAAAAAAGGTATTATCTGCATGAAACCAAATTCGTTTTTCGCCTTCAGGGGCAACACCTGTAGTTTCCCAACGTTTTTTGGCACACATTGCAAAACGTCCCATTTTGGTGTTTCTAACTTTTATAGCGTTTTTTTCTGCAGTAGTTCTTTTTAGTTTTAGGTACCTGCGTTTTTTTTCGATATGCTTTTTTGTCCAGCCTTTGGCTTTGTACCATTTTACTTCAAAAATTTCAGCAAGTTCTGTGTCTCCAAATTCTTTATAATTATCTTTTAAAAATTGTACCTGCTCTGGTGTCCAATACTCCATTTCCATACGCTTTAAACCCAACCTGTACAACTCAGTTCTGGTTCTGGTTAACTTTAAACCTAATGCATCTGCAAGCTCTCTATTGGTTAACTGCTTGTAGTTATCTTTTAAGAACTGGTGCATTTCTGGTGTGAAAATTATTTTATTGAAAGGATTTGGCATTATTTAACTGAAAGTATTTTTAGTATTTAATTTTTTAAAGAACTTGACATAACCACCAATAAAAAAACATTAAAACGTTTTTTATTTTAGTAGTTAGGTCAAATTCAGAGAGCTACTTTTCTATTAAAATAACGTCTTATAACATAACCTCTTAAAATACTAACAACTGTAAAAAAGAGGGTAACAATAATATTTTTAGAGACTGAGCTCTCAAAACCAACTAAAGGAAATATGATAAATGTAGATCCTAAAGAAATTAGAAAGCCAATAGCTGTATTGGTTAAGCTTTCTATTAAGCTTTGCTTTTTGGTTTGTTTCATATATTTATTACAATAGTCTTCTATCCATTTTTGTAATCCTTTTCCATTTATGGTATCTCCAGATACTGTAAGGTCTTCTAAATATTGGCAGTAGTTTTCTAGTTCTTGCATAGTTCTCTCTCTATTTAATTGCCTTTTAAAGGCGGGTTAATTACTTTTTAAATTAATGTTTTTGTATTTGCTGTGTTATTGTTTTAGCCCATTCTGGTAATTTCCATAATTCACTGTCAGAACAACTATGCTTCTTTTCAATGATTTTTTCTTCGCAACATTTTGTACAATGAAAATTATTCGATAAATAATAAATTCGGCTGTATCTACCATCAACTACCCAATAAGCATCAGTATAACTGAAAATAAAATTATGTTTACATTTTGCCATTCTAATCTATTTTAAAGCGCATTTAAACGCTGGTTAATTACTTTTTAAATTTGTGTTCGGTTGCTACTCTTTTACGTTCTAATTTTTCTGCATTTGGCGTTAAATAGTAGTTTTTCTGCAATCTTTTTTCTAAATCTTCATTCATATTTACCTCTCTACTTAAACTCTTTTTAATGGCCATTTTTTCGCGTTCTTGGCTATAGTTTTTTATCTCTCTTAAAATGCGTGCAGGAGACAGCTTATAAATTTCACTTTCTTTTAAGCGAATACAGATAACCACCAAGTCTTCTAACTTTAAGTTTCTGTACTCATATTTGTATAATATTTCTGCTGCAATGGTTTCTGCTTTTGCATAAGGCATATTGGTATCGAAATACAAAGCAACTGACTGAAATAAATTGCAAATACATCTAATGGCTTTGTCTTCATCTACCTTGGCAATTAAGCCTATACTTTTACTCTTACTTTCTAGGGCACTCTGCATAGTTAAATTGCCAAAATGTTTAACAACCAGTCTGTTTTTATATTGAGACTGAGCTGTTATCTCCAGTAGTGTTAACTCCGTTTTCTCTGATGATTTCTCTGATAATGACATTTAGCTTACTGTTTATGTATTTTAGATCCATTTGCTTTTGATGAAATTCGCTTAAGCTGTCCCAACTATTTAAGAGCAGGTTCCAGTTGGCTAAGGCTGCAGTTTCATCACCATTATTTATTTTTTTGAGATAAACAATGATGGCTTTTAAAGCATTGGTTTCTGCACCAGCGTGTTTAGGATCTAGATTGTTATTTTCTTTTCTGTAGAATTGGTACCAGGTACTTAAAAACTTTGAGAATGCTGTTTTTTGGCCTCCAGCTTCTTTGGTATAGCTTACTCTACCCGCAAACTTTTTTATAAAAGTTTCTAATTCTGATTCTAATTGCGGAATTACCTTACCTAAGCTATCCATTAAAGATTGATTCATTCTGCCTCGTAAATGTTCTAGCTTTCTGAATTTACCATCTCTGTAAGTGGCTTTGAAGTCTATTTTGTAATTGGTGAGTTGTATGGTGTAGTGTGTAGTCATTTATCTGTTGTCAAAATTTTTAATATCAATTTTCTTTTCAATAAATTTTAAAGCTTTTTTTACAGCTTTTTTCAAACTTATGTGACCATCTGTATAAAATACTGGAGGCGCATCTCGATTATAAGTAGTATAAATTTCTATTGAATAATCATTTATAGGTTGATAGCTTACGGAACATTTTAAATGATGATTTTTACATTCGGTAAATAGTTGTTTTGTCTTGCTCATAATTTAATTCGGGTTAAATACCTTATTTTGTTGAATTCGGGTTAAGAGCCTTATTTATTCTTTTACTGTAACAAGGCTTATTTAAAAGCAGCTGTAGTTCCACGAGCTCTTCTGTGGAGCAAGCCCTTAAATAAGTGTTAGGATTTACATCTAATGTGAAGACTTTTTGAACTTTAGGCATATTACTTGGTTTTAAATTGGCACTCTAAAATGGCACCATCTGGAAATTGAATTGTATAATCGTTTCTAAGCGTACGCTCTACAGCCTCAGCAAGTTTAAAGTTCTTGTGGCTTTCAAATTTAAATTGAGCGTCTGTTGTGGTTATTGTGTACATATTAACCAAAGATTACTATTAGTGTTAGGCATATCATAGCTACTGCAATTAATAAAAAGCAACCTACACCAACTGGGTTAGATTCTGGTGCGCAATTACAAGCTTGGCCTGTTCCGTAAATTGGGCACGTTGGGCATTTATCGTCCATCATATTATAAATTTTTTATATAGTTAAAAAAAGCTGTTTGCAAACTTGGTTTTTCTATTGGTGGGTTTGCAATCCAATTACCATTGCAATCTTTTATAATGGTATGGTCTTCTACTTGGTAGGTTCCTGGTTCTAGTTCTTTGAATTGGTATGCCATAATGCTACTTATAAGTTCCTTTAATAATTTGATCAAAAACAAAAATGAGTTTGCTTACTTCATTAGGTGTCATTGCACGCAATGGTTTTTTAACAGGGCTTTTGTCTGATCGTAAAAAATTGTGCAAGCGTTCTAAATCTGCAACCTCTCCATAATCTTTATGTTTTACCACCCATTGTGCAGTTCTTAGCCTGCTGAGTAAAGACATGTGCTGAGTGTTATTTTTATCGAACTTGCCCCAGCTTGTAGTATCAACTTCACCATTATTTAAAAAGAAAAGTATGTCTTCAGCTTCTATTTTGGTGAGTTCTTTTGTGGTTGTAATTTTTCTACCAGTTTGTGCTGATAAAAAAGTAAGGCGTTCAGCTCTATCTAGCTTTTCTTTGCTCAGCTTAATTTGTATTTGCTGAACTTGATATTTATCAATTAGTACTGGTTTTTCTGCTGTTTCCATTTCTACTTTTTAATATTTGTTTTATTTCTGCTACATATGAATAGCATCTCTTAAATTTTTCTCGAGCTTCATCTTTATCCTTAGCATCAATTTCTGTTGAAAACTCAACTCCAAAACCTTCGAAAACTATTTTAAATCTAGTTTCACCATCTTTTAAAGGTGTTGAGATTGTATAATTCGTTTTCATCTTAATACTTGTGTTTTATGATCAACTCGTACAAATTTTTTACCATTTGCCATTTTCTGAACATCTAATGCTTTGGCTTTGGCTAATGCTTCTTTGGCTTTTTCTCTTAGATCTTTCGGATTTGTTTGTAAATAGCTTCTGTTATCTTTATCAACATCGGCTTTGGTATGTTTTTTCATAGTGATAAGTGGTTTTTAGTGATTGCCTCAGCAGTTCCTTGCCTGCTGAGGCGCTGCAATAGTCTATGCCTTTTCGGCTCTTGTTTATGCTCCCTTGCCAAAATCGCTTTTGGAGCAGTCCCCCAACTGCTAAGCACACGCTTCAAGGGATACCTCCCCTTAATTAAAAGTTTCTGGCGGTTTCTTGTTTTTTAGCAGTACTAAAATCAAGATGAAAAATATTAAGTATGGTAATATC
>QGCY01000183.1_pt1 | contig 12321 bp, 14 predicted proteins | sample 4708041 | NCBI WGS metagenome assembly QGCY01 (sample SAMN08941164, study PRJNA450518) | Sediment metagenome, whole genome shotgun sequencing project. | biome: grassland soil; feature: grassland; material: soil; isolation source: soil 14 days enrichment with methanethiol and mixed carbon source ... | reverse complement strand
ATACCAACATGTGAATAGTTTTTGGCAATTGAAGTTGCTGTTACGTTTTTAATGGCATTATCTATGTCGTCTGTTCCTGTATTTTGAAATAGTAAATCTCCTTCTTTTAGTTTAAAAGTATTGTTTTTAGAATTACTATTACAGCTAAATAAAATAAAAGTGAACATTAGAATTACACTTATTTGATTTAGTTTTTCAATCATAATTATTTTAGTTTGATGTTCACAAAGTTCGTGTTTTTTGTTGAATACATAACAAACTAGCAATCTGTGCATAAAATAAACAGTAAACTTACAAAGAGGTTTAGCCCTGATTGAGTGGTTTGTTTGAGCTCTTTTTTGAGGCACGAAAAAAAAGCGAGTAACGAAAGCAGGAAACAGCTACTCAAAAAAAAACTCCAGCTTAAAAAAGCTGGAGTTTCCTTCGTTTAAAAATAATTCAATATAAACTAGCTTTTTAAGTCTTTAATAATAGTTAAAGCCTCTCTAGTTTTTTCTTCAATTTTTGCTAAATCAAAATTACCATCGGCATCTTTTGCCATTAATTTAGAGCCCATACCTACACAAGTAACTCCTGCAGCAAACCATGCTGATAAGTTTTCTTTTGTTGGTGCAACTCCACCTGTTGGCATAATAGACGTCCATTGTTGTGGGCCTTTAATACCTTTTACAAATTGTGGTCCGTAAATATCACCAGGGAAAAGTTTTACGATTTCGCATCCTAACTCTTCTGCTCTTGTGATTTCTGTTAATGTACCACAACCAGGAGACCAAAGTACTTTTCTTCTATTACAAACTATTGCAATATCTTCTCTTAATACTGGAGTTACAATAAAGTTTGCTCCTAAAGCCATGTATAAAGATGCTTGCCCAGCGTCTGTTACAGAACCTACACCCATTACCATTCCTGGTAATTCTGCAATGGCATATTTTGTTAACTCACCAAAAACTTCGTGAGCAAAATCTCCACGTGCTGTAAATTCTAAAAGTCTTGCTCCACCATCGTAACAAGCTTTTAAAACTTTTTTACTTACTTCTATATCTTTATGAAAAAACAAAGGAACCATTCCTGTGTCTTTCATAATTTGTGCTACTTCTATTCTTGTAAACTGTGCCATAATCTTATCTTGCTACTCTACCAGAAGCATCACCTCCCATTAATTTTTCTACTTCTGCAACTGTTGCTAAGTTAGCATCACCTTTAATAGTATGTTTTAAACAAGATGCAGCAACAGCAAAGTCTAATGCATTTTGATCATCTTCTGGGTATTTTAATAATCCGTAGATTAAACCTCCCATAAATGAATCTCCACCACCAACTCTATCTACGATATCTGTAATTTGGTATTGACGTGTTTGGTATAAAGTTGTTCCATCATATAAAACACCTGCCCAAGTATTGTGAGATGCAGAAATTGAACCTCTTAAAGTAGTAATTACTTTTTTAGCTCTTGGGAATTTTTCCATCATTTGCTCACAAACTGATAAAAATGCTTCTGCTTTTACGTTATGACCTTCTGTTTGTACAGAAATTCCTTCTGGTTTTATACCAAAGTGCATTTCAGCATCTTCTTCGTTACCTAAAACAATATCACAGTAAGAAGTTAATTCTGTCATTATTTTTTCTCTATGAGCAGCGTCACAGAATTTCCAAAGTTTAGCTCTGTAGTTTAAATCTGTAGAAATCGTAATTCCTTTAGCACTAGCAGCTTTTAAAGCTTCTAAAGTTACATCTGCAGCTCCTTGCGAAATTGCAGGGATAATACCTGTCCAGTGAAACCACTCACAACCTTCAAAAACAGCATCCCAGTCTATCATACCAGATTCTATTTCTGCAATTGCAGAGTGCGCTCTATCATAAACTACTTTAGAACCACGAGATACAGCACCAGTTTCTAAGAAATAGATTCCTAATCTGTCTCCACCCCAAACAATTTTATCTACTCCAACACCACGTTTTCTCATCTCCATCATAGCACACTCACCAATATCATTTTTTGGTAAACGCGTTACAAAGTCTACATCTACTCCGTAATTTGCTAATGAAACTGCTACGTTAGATTCTCCTCCACCATAAATAGCGTCGAAATTATTTGCTTGTGAAAATCTTAAAAATCCTTGAGGAGCCAATCTTAACATGATTTCTCCAAATGTTACTACTTTACCCATTTCTTAGTATTAATTAATTATAAATTTTATTGGTTAAACGTTTAAACAATAATTAAAAATAAAATCAAAACACATATATTGCTAATAGTTTTGATTGTACCAAATAAACTGTATCTTTGTTTAAACGATTAAGCAAAGATATAAAATTTTGGTAAAAAAAAACAAAACTACTATAAAAGATATTGCAAATGTGCTAAATATCTCTGCTGCTGCTGTTTCTAAAGCCTTACATAACGACCCTAGAATTAGCGAAAAAACTAAAAAAGCAGTAAGGCAAGTTGCTAAAAATTTAAATTATCAGCCTAATCATTTGGCAAGTGCATTGCGAAGTGGAAAAAGCAACTTAGTGGGTGTTATTGTACCCAAAACAAACAGTAACTTCTTTTCTGCAACCATACATAATATAGAAGAAGTGTTAAATGAAAAAGGGTATAACATCATTATTACACAATCTAACGAATCTTATGAAAAAGAATGCAAGAATATTGATGCCTTGTTATACACTCAGGTTGATGGTATAATTGCTTCTATGGCTAATGAAACTGTAAATTTAGAGTATTACGAAAAAATTAAAGCTGCAGGTATTCCATTAATCACTTTTGATCGTGGTGAAAATGATTTGAATGTAGATTATATTGGTATTGATGATTATAATAGCAGCCACATGATTGTAAATCATTTGGCAGAACAAGGTTGTAAACGTATTGCTCATATTGGCGGTTTTAAACGTACTAGAATTTATAACAACAGAATAAGGGGTTATATAGATGCCATTAAAAAGCATAACCTACCTTTAGATGAAGAACTTTTAATAGAAAGTAATTTAACTGTAGAAGATGGCAGACAAAAAATGGAACAACTTTTAGCTTTAGATAATAGACCAGATGCTGTTTATGTTGCTGGTGATTATGCTGCTTTAGGTGCTTTACAAGTTATTAATGAAAATGGAATTAAAATTCCTGATGAAATTGCTTTGGTTGGTTTTGGTGATGAGCCTTTTTCTGCTATGGTTACACCAACCATAACAAGTGTTAATCAGCACAGTTACAAAATAGGAAGAATAGCAGCAGAAACGTTTTTAGAATATACCAAAAAGCCAAAAATAGAACAGTCTTTAAATAAGATTATTTTAGAGTCTGATTTAATTATAAGAGCATCTTCTTTAAAAAAGAAATAGCTTTATCTGTCTTTATTAAATAAAATCTAGTTTACTAAAAGATTTATTTAAAATTGATGCATCATCTACTTGCAACCATTTGTCTAAAATTGTGGCATACACAGATCTAAAATCTATACTGTGAATTAAATCTCGGTTTTTGTCTAGATTTAATAAGTCTGGAGCATCATTATAAAAACCTTTTTTCTTTAAATTTTCACCAATTAAAAAGATGTTATTTGCAGCTCCATGATCTGTACCTGCTGCTGCATTTTGTTGTACTCGCCTACCAAATTCAGAAAAAGTAAGAATTAAAGTATCTTTAAAATTATTATTTTTCTTTAAATCTTTTACAAAAATTTCTACGGCCTCACTGTACGTTTTTAATAATTTACTATGCTTGTTTACTTGATATGCATGTGTATCAAAACCTCCCATAGAAACATAATAAACTTTACTTTCTAATTCTGAGTTGATAAATTCTGCTGTAGTTTTTAACTGTTTACCAAAAGGATTATTTGGGTATTGAAAATTACTTTTATAGGTTTTTGAGGTTTCATAAATATATTTTGCCGATGATTTTGCTTCAATCATCGTTTTATACAAATACCCTAAATTGTGTTCGCTTAAATGCGCATCTGTTTGCTGTTTTAAAACCTTATTAAAAAATGGAGTTTGAGTATTGCTAAACAAAACTCTAGGATTTTTTGTGGCAATTCCATTCATATTATCACCCTTCATAATTAAAGAAAGGCTATCATCTAACTCAATACCAGTATAAGGATTTTTACCATATTTGTCTATAAATCTACCTACCCAACCCGAGTTTAAATACTCGTCTGAATTGCTTGCTGTTTGCCAAATATCTGTAGATCTAAAATGAGACCTATTAGGATTTGGATAGCCAACATTATTGATAATTGAAAGGTAACCTTGATCATATAAATTTTTTAAAGGGGCTAAACTTTCATGAAAACCTAAATCGTTGGTGGCTTTTATCACCTTATTTTTAGAGATGGAAATACTAGGTCTACTCTTAAAATACACATCATTGGTATAAGGAATAATTGTATTTAAACCATCATTACCACCTGATAATTGAATAATTACCAGCTTTTTATGTTTAAAGGCATCTTTAGAAACCTTTTCAAAAGCTTTTACAAAATTCGGAACAAAAAATAAGCTACTTGCTAAGGTACTTTGTTTTAAAAAATCTCTTCTTTCCATAATTTTAGTTTAACAAAGTTGATATTCTGGAATTGACATTAATTGAATACAAAAATTTCTGTTTGATGTAATTTGTAAAGCATCTAAAAGTGCTACTGTATCTTGATCTATTTTTGGCTGAATTAATACATCTGTTAATTCTTTTGGGTCTAAATCTTTGTAATTTTCATCAAATTCATCCCAATTTTTAATGGTTTTTATGTATTTGTTTCTCTTTTTAGCATTTTTATAATACTTATCGAAAGTATCCTCGAACTCGCCTTTTTCTTCCAAATTAATTACAGCATTATTTAACAAAACAGCAGATAATTTTAATCTAAACATTAAAGTGTTAGAGTCTATCCAATTTTTATCACCCAACCAACCAGAAACATTATTTGGATATAAAAGTACTTGTCCCATCATTTTTTGTAAATAACTTACTTGTTGCTGTTTCGTAAAAGTTACTGGTACTACTTTTTGAATACCAATTAATAATTCTACAGGAGATTTTATCTTAACACCAATATTATCATCATTATAAAACCATTTCGACTTAAAGATATGCTTCATTAATTTACTAATATTATAGTCTTTGTAAAAAATATCCGTTATTTCTTCCAGTCTTTTTTCATCAATAATAGGATTTATAAAATAGGTGTAAATTTTAGTACAAATGTATTTGGCACATTGTTTTTGCTCTAAAATGATGTCTATAATATCATCTCCATTAAAATTGCCAGTTTTACCAAAAAATGTTTTTGAATTAAAATCGTGTTGTTTTGTATTTAAAAAGTAAGTTCCATCTTTTTTAAAACTCCAACCTGTAAACGCTCTTGCAGCTTCTTTAATATCTTGTTCTGAATAATTGCCAACACCTAAAGTAAAAAGTTCCATTAACTCTCTTGCAAAATTTTCATTCGGTTTTCGCTTTCTATTTTGCCTATTATTTAAATATTTGCTCATAGAAGGTTCTTTTGCAATTGCTTTAACAAATGCTCTAAAATCTCCTAAAGCGTGTTTTCTTAAGGTATTATTATACTGCTGTATAAAGAAAATATCGTTGTCTCTACACACAAAAACATTTGCCCAAAATAATGTCATTTTTTCTCGTAAAATGGCATTTGGTTCTGCTAATCTTTTAAGCCAAGCATAATTTAAGTTTCTAACTTTCTGTTGTAATTGGTTTCTAAATTTTCTGATTTCTTTCTCTGTAAAATCCTTTGTAAGCTCTTTTCTGCTTTTGTATTTTATATGATTAAACTCAGATAGGTTTAATTCTAGTTTATGGTATTTATTAGAATCTTTAAAAAGATCAGCAATAATTTTTGTTTTCGATTTCGATTTTATTGATGATAATTCTTTTGCGTTAATTCCAAAACTAGCTCGCCAATACAGATGCTGAATATGTTTTTGTTTCATAATTAATACAATTATTCTACTTAGACTATCAATTTAATAAAAAGTTTAAACTTATACTAAAGTATTGATTAAATCTATGTAATAAAATATTAATCTTATAATTCAAAAAACTGGCTCAGCCATTTTACCTTAGTCAAGAAAAATTAGGCACAAAAAAAAGGACTGATATAAATATCAGTCCTCTATTAGTTACAATTTATAAATCCCCCAACTTATAATTGTTATAATTATATTACAAATATAGACTTGAATGTAAATTAAAAACTATTATTATCGATTAAAAGTAGTAAAGTGTCGATGAATGGTATAAAAGTGCCGTTAAATTGATTTTATAGTAAATTCAACTTCTTCATTAATTCGCTTTTATTAGATCTACTAACAGGAATTACTTCTTTTTTAATCAAAACTGTATTGTCTTCAATATCAATAATTTCAGAAATATTAATTACAAATGATCTATGTACTTTAAAAAAAGTATCTGAAGGCAATTTGTCTTCAATCTTTTTTAATGTAGAATGTACAATATAATTTTTTTCTTCTGTTTTTATGTTGATATAATCTCCTTTTGCTTCAATTAAATAAATGCTAGGGATATTTACTTTAACCAATCTTCTATCTACATTTACGTAAATAAAATTAGAGTTGCTTATCTCTTTTGTCGCTGGTTTTGGTTCTTCTAATTTAGTAAAAGATTCTAATTTTTCTATAGATTTATTAAACCGCTCTTTAGAAATAGGTTTTACTAAATAATCAACCACACTTTTATACTCAAAAGCCTCTAAAGCTAAATTTTTATCACTAGTAGTTAAAATTATTTTTGGTGGATTTTTTAAGGTTTGTATAAAATCAAATCCAGAAAAAGTAGGCATATGGATATCTAGATAAACCAAATCTACACTTGCTGTATTTAAAAATTTTATAGCATCTATTGCTGAAGAAAATTCGTCTACAACATTAATTTTTTCAGTTTTTAAGCAAAGCTGTTTCGTAATTAACCTTGCAGTTGCATCATCATCAATTATTATACAATCCATAATAAAATGTTGGAAACTTTTATTCGTATAAATATACGTGAATTTTGTCTAAAATTTTAATAAAATCGTTATGCAACTCTATATTTCCGTTCTTTAAGGCCAATTCATATGCTGTAGCAGTTTGCAAACCATTGTTTAAGCCTAACAAACTTATTTTATGTTTTAGCTTATGAACGTTGTTAGAAGCCTCAAAATAATTTTTTGAATCAAAATTTTGTTTATATAAATCAACTTCTTGAGGAAACTCAGTTTTAAGAATTTCTATAATACTATTTTGAAACTCCATATCGTTTTCGGATATTTCTTTAATTACAGATAAATTAGGTAGTTCCATAAATATATTTTTTTTTAAGTTGAAGTACAAGAATACACCACAAACAAAAATACAAATATTTATGAATTCGATAAGCTTGCTTTATGCCAATATTGTAACAAAGACGTTACTTTGTTTAAGTAGTCTGCATAATTTAAGGGTTTAGAGAAATAACCAGAAATACCTATTCCATAACCTTTTTTTAAATCTAATTTACTTTCTGAAGTAGACATAATTACCACCGGAATTGGTTTCAGTTTTACATTACTTTTTAATGCTTTTAAAAACTCAAAACCATTCATCTTTGGCATATTAATGTCTGTAATAATTAAATCGAAAGCGTTTTTATTGTCGTTTAACAAATCAAAAGCCTCTTCTCCATTAACTGCCTCTAATACAGAACAGTTTAGGTTTGCTTTTTGACAAACTTTTTTAAACTTAAGTCTTTCTATTTTATCATCATCAACTAAAAGGATTGTGAGGGACTTCATTCAAAGAATTTTTATTGAGAAACAAAGATGCCATAATAAATAATACTACTATTTTTTATTTGACAAGTCGTTTACAGGCTTCCTTAAATGGTAAAACTTAATAGGTAAGTTGTTTTATAATTAAATACTTATCTGTCTTTCAACTTGTTGATCTAGAGAAATAAAAGTTTCTGTTCTAGAAACACCTTTTATGTTTTGAATGGTTTTATTTAACAGAATCATTAAATCTTCGTTATTCTTACATAATATTTTAATAAAAATAGCATAATTACCTGTTGTATAGTGGCTTTCTACTACTTCTGGTATTTCTTTTAATCTTTTTATTGCAGAAGAATATAAGCTCGCAGAATCTAAAAAAATACCTACAAAAGCGGTTGTAGTATATCCTAAAGATTTTGGATTTATGATCATTCTATACCCATCAATTAGTTTAGATTTTTCTAACTTTCTTAAACGTTGATGAATTGCAGCCCCAGATATACCAACTTCTCTTGCAATGCTTAAAACAGGAGTTCTTGCATCTTGTACCAATCTTTTAATAATGATTTTATCAATTCCGTCAATTTTCATATTTTCCCTATTTTTAGCATAAATATAAAAAAAATAGAGAATACAAGGCTGTATTCTCTATTTTATATCAAATTTAAACGATTTTATTCGTTAAGCTTTCATTTCAAAATCTTCCATAAACTTTGTAGTGTAGTTCCCAGCAACATAATCTGGGTGCTCCATTAACTGTCTATGAAAAGGTATTGTTGTTTTTACACCTTCTATAACAAACTCGTCTAAAGCTCTTTTCATTTTATTAATTGCTTCTTCTCTAGTTTGAGCAGTTACAATTAATTTAGCAATCATAGAATCGTAATTTGGTGGTATCATATAACCTGCATACACGTGTGTATCCATTCTAACTCCATGACCACCAGGTGTATGTAAAGTTGTAATTTTACCAGGTGCTGGTCTAAAATTATTATAAGGATCTTCTGCATTTATTCTACATTCTATAGAATGCAATTGCGGATAATAATTTTTACCAGAAATTGGCACACCTGCAGCTACTAAAATTTGCTCTCTAATTAAATCGTAGTTTACTACTTCTTCTGTAATTGGGTGCTCTACTTGAATTCTGGTATTCATTTCCATAAAGTAGAAATTTCTGTGTTTATCAACCAAAAATTCTACAGTTCCTGCACCTTCGTATTTTATAAATTCTGCAGCTTTAACAGCAGCATTACCCATATTTTCTCTTAATTCATCTGTCATAAAAGGAGAAGGCGTTTCTTCTGTTAACTTTTGATGACGTCTTTGTACAGAACAATCTCTTTCTGATAAATGACATGCTTTACCATAAGAATCTCCAACAATTTGAATTTCGATATGTCTTGGCTCTTCAATAAGCTTTTCCATATACATATCGTCATTACCAAAAGCGGCTTTAGATTCTTGTCTTGCAGAATCCCAAGCATCTTTTAAATTTTCTGATTTCCATACAGCACGCATTCCTTTACCTCCACCACCAGCAGAAGCTTTTAACATTACTGGATAACCAACTTCTACAGCTAATTTTTCACATTCTTTAAAATCTTTAATAACTCCTTCAGAACCTGGTACACAAGGCACACCAGCAGCTTTCATAGTTGCTTTTGCGTTGGCTTTATCACCCATTTGGTCTATCATTCTTCCAGAAGCACCTATAAATTTAATATTATGCTCATCACATAAATTAGAGAATTTGGCATTTTCTGATAAAAATCCATAACCAGGATGAATGGCATCTGCATTAGTAATTTCTGCAGCTGCTATAATGTTGGGCATTTTTAAATAAGATTCGCTACTTGGAGCAGGACCAATACAAACTGCTTCGTCTGCAAAGCGAACATGTAAGCTTTCTTCGTCTGCTTTAGAGTAAACAGCAACTGTTTTTATACCCATTTCTTTACATGTTCTAATAACACGTAAAGCAATTTCGCCTCTATTGGCTATCAATATTTTTTTAAACATAGTATAAGAGTTTTAGGTTATGAGTTTTGAGTTTTGAGTTAGAAAATCTACTATCTAAACCCTAAAATATAAACTCTTTCTATTATGATGGATCTACCAAAAATAATGGTTGATCAAATTCTACTGGAGAAGAATCATCTACTAAAACTTTAACAATTTTTCCAGAAACTTCAGATTCAATTTCGTTGAATAATTTCATTGCTTCAATAACACAAACAGTATCGCCTGAATTGATTGATGAACCAACTTCTACAAAATTAGGTTTGTCTGGAGCAGGTTTTCTGTAAAAAGTACCAATAATTGGAGATTTTACAGTAATAAATTTAGACTCGTCGTTATTTGCAGCTGCAGGAGCAACTGGATCAATAGTTTGAGTTGTAACTGGTGCAGGAGCTGCAGGTTGAGCTACAGGAGCTACTGGTGCAGCTTGTACAATAGTAGTTTCTGTTTTTTCTGAACCTGTTCTAATGGTAATTTTAACATCTTCCATTTCTAACTTTACCTCGCTTGCGCCAGATTTTGCTACAAATTTTATAAGATTTTGAATTTCTTTAATATCCATACCTATGATCGTTTAGTTAATTTATTATTATGAATTGTAAGCCCATTTTAGATAAATAGCTCCCCATGTGAAACCACCTCCAAATGCAGCAAAAATTAAATTATCGCCTTTTTTTAATTGACTTTCGTAATCTGCTAATAAAAGAGGTAAAGTACCTGATGTTGTATTACCATACTTTTGTATGTTCATCATCACTTTTTCTGGACCAACACCAACTCTATTGGCTGTAGCCTCTATTATTCTTTTATTTGCTTGATGTGGCACTAACCACTGAATATCTTTTTCTGTTAAATTGTTTCTAGTTAGCATTTTTTCTGACACTTCTGCCATATTAGAAACTGCATATTTAAAAACAGTTTTACCTTCTTGATAAACAAAGTGTTTATTTGCTTTAACTGTATCTATAGTTGTTGGCATTAAAGATCCACCAGCTTCTATTCTTAAGAAATCTCTTCCTACACCATCACTTCTTAAGTACTCGTCTTGTAAACCTAAACCTTCTTCATTTGGCTCAAATAAAGCTGCACCTGCACCATCACCAAAAATAATACAAGTTGCTCTGTCTTTATAATCTATAATTGATGACATTTTATCTGCACCAATTAAAAGTACTTTTTTGTATCTACCAGATTCTATATAACTCGCTGCTGTAGACATACCATATAAGAAACTAGAACAAGCTGCTTGTAAATCGTAAGCAAAAGCATTTACTGCTCCTATTTCTGAGGCTACATAAGCTGCTGTAGATGCTACTGGTAAATCTGGTGTTGCAGTACCCACAATTACCATATCTATTTCTGCTGGGTTTATGTTTCCTTTAGCTATTAAATCTTCTGCTGATTTTATTGCTAAATAAGAAGTACCTAAACCTTCGCCTTTAAGAATTCTTCTTTCTTTTATTCCTGTTCTTGTAGTTATCCACTCATCATTGGTATCTACATAAGTTTCTAACTCTTTATTTGTTAGAATGTAATCTGGAACATATTTTCCTACTGCTGTAATTGCTGCAGAGATTTTTGTCATAATTAAAGTTTAAATTCTAAAGTTTAGAATAGTCAAAAGTAATGAAAATTATTTCACTTTTTTAAGAGAATAACCTCAAAAAGAGTTCGTTTTAACTAAAAAACGAAAAAAAACCCTCAAAATTTGAGAGTTTTCGTAAATTTTAAAAAGCTAGTTTTTAAGCTTCTGCTGCTGCAGATTCTAAAACAACTTGACCTCTGTAATATAATTTACCTTCGTGCCAGTGAGCTCTGTGGTATAAGTGTGCTTCACCAGTTGTTGGATCTGTTGCAATTTGTTGAGCAGATGCTTTATAATGTGTTCTCCTTTTATCTCTTCTAGTTTTAGATATTTTTCTTTTAGGATGTGCCATTTTATGTCTTTTTTTCTGTTATTAAATTCTTTAATTTATCCCACCTTGGGTCTGTAGTTTCTACAGTTTTTTCTTCTTTAATTTCTAGTTCTTTTAATTTCTCTAAAGTTTCAGACTCCATTGTGCCATCTAATACTTTTGGATGCACTCTTTTATTAGGAACTGCTAAAACAATCATCTCGTAAATAAATTGAGCTACGTTAAATTCGTATGCTTCGTGAGGTAAAATTAATATCTCCTCATTATCATCATTATATTCTGGCCCAAACTTTACAACTAAAGGTAATTCTGAATCTATTTCTTGGTCATATAACTCGTTAGTTACATCACAAGGAACTTTTACAGTACCTTCTGTTATAAAATTAAGCTCGAATAACGTGCTTTTTTTTACAAAATTTAAAGAAACTTTAATTGACGAACTTGTAAATTCATCGTAATTAAAAACTTCAAAGAACTTGTTATCAATTGAATAATCAAACTGGTGCTTTCCTTCTTTTAATCCTACAAACTGTATGTTGAATTGCTTTAAGTCTTTCATTGTCAAACATCAATTGAGCGTGCAAAGATACAAAAAAATGTATTTCTGCCATATT
>QGCY01000182.1_pt1 | contig 12326 bp, 11 predicted proteins | sample 4708041 | NCBI WGS metagenome assembly QGCY01 (sample SAMN08941164, study PRJNA450518) | Sediment metagenome, whole genome shotgun sequencing project. | biome: grassland soil; feature: grassland; material: soil; isolation source: soil 14 days enrichment with methanethiol and mixed carbon source ... | reverse complement strand
TTCGATAAAGTTTTTATTAGAATCTATTAATACCACTCTTTTTCCTTTCTTACTTAAAAAAGTAGCAATTAATCTTGCGGGTTTAGAAGCACCTACTATTAAAATACCATTCGATCTTTTTAGAAAAACGCCCACCATTTTAGCAAATAACCTTGCTGTTGTTGCGTTTAGAAGTACGGTTCCAAGAACAATCATAAACACTAAAGGCGTAATATATTCTGCACCTTCTACACCTTGTTTTAGCAATTTACTACCAAATAAAGAAGCAATACCTGCAGCTACAATACCTCTTGGCCCTACCCAACTGATAAAAAGTTTTTCGTTTAATTTTAATTTTGATTTATACGTACTTACAAAAACAGCTAAAGGCCTTACAATAAAAACTACAATGGCAAATAAAGAGGCAGTTTTCCAGGTGTATAGTAGCAATAAATCTTTCATGTCGATGTTAGCCGCTAACAATATGAAAAGAATAGAAATTAATAAAACACTTAAAGATTCTTTAAAATACAATAATTCTTTTAAGTTTTTTAATTTACCATTTCCTAAAACCATTCCCATAACAACTACCGCTAAAAGTCCTGATTCGTGTGCAAATATTTCTGATTCTACAAAAACCAAAAGCACTGTAGATAAAGAAACCACATTTAATAAATAATGGGGAATTAATTTTTTATTTACAGCATAAGCTAAAGCATGTGCAAAAGTGAATCCGAAAGTTGTACCAAATAATAATATTTTACCAAATTCAATTAGAGCTGTTTTGGTAAAACCTCCACCTCCACCAACACTAATAAATTCAAAAACCAATACAGCTACTAAAGCCCCAATTGGATCGATTAAAATTCCTTCCCATTTTAAAACCGTTGAAATGTCTTTTTTTAACGGAATGTTTCGTAAAATTGGTGTAATAACTGTTGGCCCAGTAACTATAATTAAACCAGCAAATAGGTAAGATAAATCCCAACCTAAACCAAAAATATAATGGGCAACCACACCTGCTCCAAAAAAAGTAATGGCAGAACCTAGGGTAATTAATTTTGTAATAACAGGGCCTACATTTTTTATTTCACTTCTTTTTAGTGTTAACCCACCTTCAAAAAGAATAATACTAATTGCAAGAGACACAAAGTAGTACAAACTCTCACCAGGAAAAAGTCCTTTTTCGCCATTCCAAATGGGTTCTATCCATTTAGAACCATCTTCACTAAGGTATTCTGCAGCAATTGGCCCTACTAATAAACCAATTAATATTAAAGGTAAAATTGCGGGAATTTTAAATTTCCAAGCCACCCATTGTGCCAATATTCCTAAAATAATTATCCCTGCTAATTCTAACATATTTTGTGCCTATGATTAATTAGTAAATTTAAGAATGTTTATTTATCATAAAAATAAAATCTATAGTTTTTTTCTTTCTTTTAAAGTTTGGTATATTGTGCCAATAACTCCAAAATCAAATAATTTTTTTGCAAAATTTTGATAAACTCCTCATAGGAATTGCTTTTTCACCCAACTTAAAACCTAATTTATTTGAAGCTGTTCGATTGGCGAATATGTTTAATGCAGAATTAGTAGGTGTACATGTGGGAGAAAAATCCGAAGAAAAAGAAAAGAACATTCAAGCTGTTTTACAAGAAGCAGACGTTTTAAACAATAAATTTACAACAATTTGGCAAGATGGAAATCCTGTTGATGTAATTCTAAACACTTGCAAAAAGCAACAAATCGATTTATTAATTTTAGGTGCTTTACAGCAAGAAAACCTATACAGATATTATGTGGGTTCTATTGCCAGAAAAATTACAAGAAAAGCCCCTTGTTCTTTATTATTATTGATAAAACCTGCCATTACAAGAGTGCCTTGCAAACACATTGTTGTGAATGGTTTAGAGGATAAAAAAACCGAGGAAACTATAAAAACATCCTTTGTAATCGCCAATTATTTAAACTGCAAAAAAATTACAATTGTAGAAGAAATAAAACAAGATGAATTACAAGTTAAGGTTAACGACGACAGGTCTTTACGAAGAGTAAATATTGCCAAAGAAAGAATTGAAACCAGAGAAAACAGACGTGTCAATAAAATTTTAAATGAAATTGAATGTCAGCATTTTTCGGTTAAAATTCAGAGTATTTTTGGCAAAAGAGGATATTCCATTGGGCATTATGCCAAAGTAAAAAGAGCAGATTTATTGGTAATGAACGCATCAAAAAAATTAAGCTTATTAGATCGAATTTTTCCACACGATATCGAATATATTTTATCGGAATTACCAACTGATGTTTTAATTGTAAAATAGATGAAAAAACAAAGTTCGTTTAAAACATTTGTATCAGAAATTCCTAAAAATTTATTTGCAGGTTTTGTAGTGTCTTTAATTGCGCTTCCTTTGGGTTTAGGTTTGGCTTTGGCATCTGGTGCACCACCTATTTCTGGTGTTATTGCTGCCATTACAGGCGGAATTATAGTTTCTATAATTGGTGGCTCTAACGTTACTATTACTGGTCCAGGAAATGGTTTGGTTGTGGTTATTTTAGGAGCAATTACCACGTTAGGAAATGGAGATTTACAGCAAGGTTTTCTATATACTTTAGCTGCAGTTGTGGTTTCTGGAATTATCATGATTATTCTTGGGTTTTTAAGAATGGGATCTTTGGGCGATTTCTTTCCTTCTTCTGCCATACAAGGAATGTTGGCTGCCATTGGTATAGGTATTTTTGCCAAACAAATTCATGTAATGTTTGGTAATGTTTCTGCTAAAGGAAGTATTATTACACTACTTTTAAAAATTCCAGAAGGAATTATCAATTTTATAAAAACAGACAGTTCTAGTGTTTTTTATGCTGGTTTGGTAGGCATTATTAGTCTGTTGATTATGATTTTTTACGGCAAAATTAGAAATCGATATTTAAAACTGATTCCTGCACCTATGTGGATTGTAATTTTAAGCATCGCTTTTTATACTTATTTCGAATATTTTTCTACTTCAGATTATCCTATTGATCAAAGTTTATTAATCAATTTACCTCAGAAAATTTTATCCAACTTTGCCTTTCCAGATTTTGGTAAAATTTATGAAATCGATTTTATAAGTGCCGTAATTAGTATAACTTTAATTGCCAGCATAGAAAGTTTATTGAGTATAAAAGCAGTTGATAAATTAGATCCTTTAAAAAGAAGATCTAATGTAAATAAAGACATTAGAGCTTTAGGAATTGCCACTGTAATTAGTGGTTTTTTAGGCGGTTTAAATGTAGTAACTGTAATTGCAAGAAGCTCTGTTAATGTAAATAATAAAGGATCCAATAGATCTGCAAACTTTTTTCATGCTAGTTTTTTAGTCTTATTTCTGCTTTTATTCGCTGCTCAATTGCGTAAAATTCCATTGCCTGCTTTGGCTGCAATTTTAGTTTTTACAGGTTATAAATTGGCATCGCCAGTAAATATTATAAAAGTGTTTCAAGTAGGTAAAGAACAATTAATCATCTTTTTAATTACACTACTTACAACCATAGCAACCAGTTTAATAACTGGAATTTTAGTCGGAATTCTTGCAACTTTTATCATACATATAATCATTAATAAAAATGCTTCTTTGTTCTTTAAAAACATCATTAAACCTAATGTTTTAATGTTTAAAGAAGATGGCATTTATTACGTAAGTGTTAAGAATTTTTCTAGTTTTTTAAATTATACCAAATTAAAAAACAAGCTAAATCAAATTCCAGAAACAGAAGAAGCCATAATCGATTTTTCTTTGTGTGATTTTGTTGATGATTCTGTGATGGAAAACATGAGCAATTACGCAGAAAGTTTTACCAGAAAAGGAGGACATTTTGAGGTTATTGGTTTAGATGATGCACAATCTGAAAGCAATCATCCTTTTGCTTTGCGTAAAATTATTCCGAAACAAATACACAATTTAAATAAAGTTTTTACCAAAAGACAAGATTTAATAGAAAACATCAGCAAAAAAATGCATTGGCAATATGATGCATTTTCTGAAGTTGAAATGGAAGAATTACACAATTTTGGTTACTTTAAAACAAGGAGGATAGAAAAAATATCTAACATACTCACTAATAATTCTTGTACCATTTTTGATGTCCATTTTTCTGAAGGCGAATTAATTGCAAAGCAAATTATAAAAACCACAATGATGCACATAAACCCCAAAAAAAATATTCCAGATTTTACGTTGGATAAAGAAGGTTTGTTTGAGCATATTTTGCATTTTGTGGGCTATGCTGATATTGATTTAGAAAATCATCCAGATTTTAGCAAACGCTTTTATTTATCTGGAAAAGATGAAACAAAAATAAAAGAGTTCTTTACAGATGAACTGATTTTATTTTTTGAAAGCAACAAACAATATCATATTTCTGCCAGCCAAAATGGACTTTTAATCTTTGGTAATGAGCGTTTGGCAAGTGTTAAAGAAATAAAAGCGCTCGCTTATTTTGGTATTGGTTTACAAAATAGTATTGATAAAATTACACCATAAAAACTCGAACTTTTTTATTTTTTAAACGCACATTATTTAATTGTTCTACCAATCTTTTTGCCTCTGTTACTGGCACTGCAACAAATGCACAATCTTGTTTTAGCTCAATAATACCCAGTTGATCTTTGTTTAAATTTCCTTTTTTAAAGAATAAACCAGCAAGATCTCCTTTAGAAATTTTGTCTTTTCTACCACCAGAAACAAACAAAGTTTCCCAAAAAACAGGTTTTAGTTTTTGTTGATTGGTTATATCTGTATTTGTAAATCCTTTAATAAATTCTGGTAAAATTTCTTTTTTCCATTTTAGCACATAAGCAGTTCCTTTGGCATCTACTCTGGCTGTTCTTCCATTTCTATGGGTAAATTCTTCTATTCTTTGTGGCAATTCGTAATGAATAATGTATTGCAATTCAGGAATATCTATTCCTCTAGCAGCTAAATCTGTAGCCAATAAAATCTGACTTGTTCCATTTCTAAATTTAATTAAAGAACGCTCACGATCTCTTTGCTCCATACCTCCTGAAAAACAAGTATGTGTAATTTTACTCTTGGTTAAAAAATCACTTACATTATCAATACTACTTTTTAGATTGCAAAAAATAATGCCGGGTTTGTTACCAATATATTTTAATAAGTTAACTAAAGTTTCATTTTTATTTTTGGCATCAGAACTTACAATCTTAATATCTAATTTTTTAGATTTTTTTCCTGTTAAGTAATTTATAGTAGTTGGTTTATTCAATTTTACAAAATCAGGAATTTCAGCATCTTGTGTTGCTGATGTTAAAATTCGTTTGTTAATATTTGGCAATTGATTGATAATACCTCTCATTTCATATTCAAAACCAACTTCTAAAGATTTATCAAACTCATCTAAAATTAATGTTTTAATGCTTTCTTTAGAAAAACGATCGTTGGCAAAATGATCAGAAATTCTACCAGGAGTACCAATTAAAATACTTGGTGTATGTTTTATTTCTATTTTATCTTTGGCCATAGAACGACCTCCATAAACTGCATTTACTTTAAAACCTGTACCCATTTCTCTGATAACTTGCTCAATTTGAACGGCTAACTCTCTAGAAGGTACTAAGATTAACACTTGAATATCTTTATTTTCAGGGTCTATCAACTTTAAAGTTGGCAACAAAAAAGCTAAGGTTTTTCCTGTTCCTGTAGGCGAAAGAAGTATTGTATTTGCTGTGGTATCTATTACAGAAATGGCTTCATTCTGCATTTCATTCAACTCATAAATATTCAATTTTGCTAAAATATCTTCTTGATTTTTAATGTTATTTGCCATACTATTTTATCTCTAAAAAAATTAAATGAAGTTGATTGAATATAAAATTCGGCTCAAAGATAGTTAGTCTTTTACCAAAAAAGGGTTTATATTCTTTACTTTTGTATTTTCAAATTAAAATAATGTTAGGCTTACAATTCGAAACAGAAACTTCTTGGGCAGAAATTGCAAAAGTAAATTTGCAACAAATATTAACAGACCATGCATTTTTAGAACAAAAAGCAGCTTCTAATGCAGTATCAATTATCATTAATTATTCTGAAGAAACAGAACTAGTTAAAGAAATGAGCAATATTGCTATAGAAGAAATGCAACATTTTAAAATGGTGCATTTGTTAATGGTAAAAAGAGGAATGGTTTTAGGGCGTGAACAAAAAAATGATTACGCTGTTCGTTTGCAGAAATTTTTCCCAAAAACAAAAGACAGAACCAATGCTTTAATTCAACGTTTGTTAGTAGCTGCTTTAATAGAAGCTAGAAGTTGTGAGCGTTTTAAGGTTTTTTCTGAAAATATGGAAGATGAAGAATTACAGAAATTCTATAAAAACCTAATGATTTCAGAAGCCAATCATTATACCACATTTTTACAATTTGCAAGAGAATATCAAGATAGAGCAATTGTTGACGAAAAATGGAATGCTTTATTAAAGTTTGAAGCAGAATTAATGAAAGAAAGAGGAAATTTAGCTAAAATTCACGGGTAATTCAATTCTGAGTTGTGAGTTCTTAATTCAAAATTACGAAACTCAAAACCTTAAACTTTAAACTATTAAATGTTCTCTAAAGAAGAAGCTGCACAATTACGTAAATTATTCTGGACAAGTTTTGGCAAATCTTTTCCTAGAAAATGGCTTTTGTACAATACTAAAATAAAAGGGTTTTCTTTTAAGTTTGTTGCAGATCGAAAAAAAGCCATGGTTTGTTTGGATATCGAAAATCCGGATGAATTGGTAAATCTTTTGTATTACGATCAATTACTTTCTTTAAAAACGCTGTTAGAAACTGAACTGCCAGAAGTTATTTTTGATGATGATTATCTTTTAGAAAGTGGAAAAACAATCCATAGAATTTACGTTCCTTTTGATAAAAAATTTAGCATTTACAACAAAGATACTTGGCGCGATTGTTATGAATTTTATGTAGCAACTATGGAAAAGTTTGAACTATTCTTTTATGAATATGAAGATGTAATTAAAAACATCTAAATATCATCACAAAAAAAAAATCGCCATAAAGGCGATTTTTACTTTTATTTCTTCTTCTTTTCTATTTTATAATATTTATCGAAAACGGATAATTTGGAGCTTCTCCATTACTCGCTTTTATGGCATTAATTATCGGAAAAATTAAATAAAATACTCCAATAGCTATTAATCCTAAAACGCCTAAACCTAGTAATAAAATTAAAGGAATACAGATTAATATGTAAATAAACATCGATATTCTAAAATTGATAATTGCTTTACCATGTGCATCCATGTTTATAATTTCATCCTTTTTGGTTAGCCATAACACTAATGGCACAATAAAACCACCAATACCAGTTACAAAATCTAATAACTGACTTAAATGTGTTAATACTAATAGTTGTTTATCTTCTTTCATCTTTATAATTGTTGTTTGGTTTGTATCTATTTGTCGCTAAAATTACAGTTTTGTTACAATTTATCGCTCAGAAACACATCATTCTTTAAGCTAAACCACTTAATTCTGATGCAATTAAGAAAATCAACCTTAAACAAACAAAATGTAAATAGGTTAACATCTCATTTATTTGAGCAAAAAAATACTTCACTTTCAAAATATCTTTGTATCAATAATAATTTTAAAACCTTAACATTATGGATTACCTTAACATAGACAACCAAAAAGTATTACCTGTAGTATCAGAATTAAATGTACTACTCGCAGATTTTCATGTGTATTATCAAAAACTAAGAAATTTTCATTGGAACATCCTTGGAAAAAACTTTTTTGATTTGCACAATAAGTTCGAAGAAATGTACAATGATACTAGAGTTAAAATTGATGAAATTGCAGAGCGAATTGTAACCTTAAAATACCATCCTATTAGTAAATTATCAGATTATATAGAGGTTTCTAAAATAAAAGAATCTTCGCCTTTATTATCTGATGATGAAATGGTGAAAGAAATTATAGAAGATCATAAAATTATTTTAGAACAATTTGGCAAAGTTGTAGACAGAGCCGAAAAAGCAAAAGATGAAGGCACTTTAGATTTAATTGGAGCATACATTAGAGAGTTAGAAAAATCAACTTGGATGTTAAACGCTTGGTCTAAAGATTCAAAAGAAGAATTGAATTCAAGTTTTGTTAAATAATAGTTCTTGTACTTAAGAAAATCATTTTAATAACAAAACGCAAACCTACTCATGGATAAAATAATAGAAAAACTAGAAACCTGGAAAGACATTTTTTTAAAAAACATACCCAACATTGCCATAGCAGTTGTTGTGGTATTTATAGCATACTTTGCCTCTAGAGCAATCAATAAATTTATTTCTAACAATTTAAGAAATAAAATTAAGCAAGAATCTGTAAGAAATTTAGTTTCTAGAGTTTCTTCTGCTATTATATTCTTGTTGGGGCTGTATATTGCAATGACCGTTTTAAAGTTCGATGATACTTTAAAAACCATTGTTTCTGCAGCTGGGGTTTCTGGTATTGTTGTAGGTTTGGCATTACAAGGCACACTTTCTAACACAATATCTGGTGTTGTTTTATCTTTTAGACACAATTTAAATATCGGTAATTGGGTAGAAACCAATGGTTATGCAGGAGAAGTTATCGATATTAATTTAAACTACTTTGTAATTCGAGAAGCAGATCATAATACTGTTGTAATACCTAATAAAACCATTTTAGAAAATCCGTTTAAGAATTACTCGTTAACTACAAAAATGAGGATTTCTTTAGAGTGTGGTGTAGAATATGGTGCTGATTTAGAATTTGTAGAAGAGTTGACAAAAAAAACCATACAAAATCATTTTGATCAAAAACAATACAATAAAAAAGTAGAGTTTTATTTTACTGAATTTGGTGATAGTTCTATTAATTTTTTATGTAGATTTTGGATAGAATCAGAAAATGCACTGGAAAGATTAAGTGGAAAAAGTAAGGCCATTATAGAACTTAAAAAGGCATTTGATAAAGAGAATATAAACATTCCTTTCCCAATTAGAACTTTAGAGTTTACCAATAAATTGAATGTAAATAATGATATTGCTAGAAAACAAATGTCATCAAACTAACAAAAAGTTTATTTAGATAATTAGAAAAAAGCACTACGTAATTTGTAGTGCTTTTTCTTTTCTGATAAAATCTTTATGTATTTTTGCAGCATGATTAAAAACGATACTATTATAGCTTTAGCAACTCCTTCTGGTGTTGGAGCAATTGCTGTTATTAGACTTTCTGGTGAAAATGCAATAACAATTGCTGATGCTTTTTTTAAATCGATAAAAAAAGGGAAATCATTAAATAATCAGAAATCGCATACCATTCATTTAGGTCATATTGTTGATAAGGGTATTGTTTTAGATGAAGTTTTAGTATCTGTTTTTAAAAATCCTAATTCGTATACTGGCGAAAATGTAGTAGAAATTTCTTGCCATGGATCAAGTTTTATTCAGCAAGAAATTATACAATTGTTTCTGAAAAATGGTTGTAGAATGGCTGATAATGGCGAGTTTACCATGCGTGCTTTTTTAAATGGCAAAATGGATTTAAGTCAGGCAGAAGCTGTTGCAGATGTTATTGCTTCGAATTCAGCTGCAAGTCATCAAATGGCAATTCAGCAAATGCGTGGTGGAATTACAAATGAACTTAAAGAATTAAGAGGTCAGTTATTAGATTTTGCAGCATTAATAGAATTAGAACTCGATTTTTCTGGTGAAGATGTAGAGTTTGCTGATAGAACTCGTTTTAAAGAATTGGTAGCAAAAATTACCTTTGTTCTAAAACGTTTAATTGATAGTTTTTCTTTTGGTAATGCCATGAAAAACGGAATTCCTGTAGCCATAATTGGCGAACCTAATGTTGGAAAATCTACTTTATTAAATGCACTTTTAAACGAAGAAAAAGCCATTGTTTCTGATATTGCTGGTACTACCAGAGATGCCATAGAAGACGAACTAATTATAGAAGGTGTTGCTTTTCGATTTATAGATACTGCTGGTATTAGAGAAACCAAAGATATTGTAGAAAACATTGGTATTAAAAAAGCCTATGAAAAGGCAGAAAATGCACAACTGATTATTTTTATTATAGACGCTAGAACAGAAAAAAAAGAACAAAGGCAAAAAGAGATCCTTACCATTAAAGAGCGTTTCCCAAATAAGCGTTTGTTAGTTATTGCCAATAAAATAGATTTGATTTCTGATGATGAAAAAGCTGCGTTAGAATTAGAAATTAAAAATTTAATTCCTCTTTCTGCAAAAAATAAAACGGGCATAGACGAACTTAAAAACGAATTAACATCTTTAGTTAATATTGGTGCTTTAAGCAATAATGAAACGATTGTAACCAACTCACGCCATTTTGAAGCTTTGAATAATGCACTAATAGCAATTACTTCTGTGCAACAAGGTATTGATTTAGAAATTTCAACGGATTTATTTTCTATTGATATTAGAGAGTGTTTGCGTCATTTAGGTGCAATTACTGGAGATTATGATGTAGATAAAGATATTTTAGGACATATTTTTTCTAATTTTTGTATCGGAAAGTAATTATCTTTCTTTTATTACATAACTAACTGTTTTTCTTTATTTTACACAAATATATCTTCCTTTATTTGTTGTTTATTAACTCTTTTTTGATTAAATTCGTTGTATAATCGTTGCCTTATTCTATTATTTGTTGCCCAAATAGACAAATAAAAATACATAGGAATTATTATGCACCATAATGCTACCTATTGACCCATAAGGCTACTTAATGCACCAAAAGAATGAGTAGTAACATATATCTTTTAAAAAATTGTCAGCAATGCAATAAGACCTTTACAGCTCGTACAACTGTTACAAAATATTGTGGTAGTTCTTGTAGCAAAAAAGCCTGGAAACTTAGAAAAAGACAAGAAAAAATCAATGCTGCTATTTCTGAAACTGAAAAAAAAGATAATAACAATACTGTTATTAATACAAATAAAGAATACCTAAGTATTACAGAAGCCTCTCAACTTATTGGTGTTAGCAGATGGACCATTCAGAGAATGGTTCAAAATGGAAGGTTAAAAGCTGTTCCTTTTGGCAGAAAAAAAATACTATCTAAAAAACAAATTGAAAATTTATTTAATGAATAAGCTATGAAAGTTACACTAAGAAAAAGAAAGAAAAATAAAAACATAAGTTTATACTTAGACTATTATCACAAAGGAAAAAGGAAAACTGAGTACTTGAGACTATACCTCACTCCTACCCCTAAAACATCCACAGAGAGAGAAGTAAATAAAAAAACACTACAACTTGCTGAAACTATTTGCGCTCAAAGACAAATTGAGTTACAAAATGGAATCTATGGTTTTGATAGTCTTGAAAAACTAAAAGGTAGTTTTATAAGCTATATCAAAACGTTAGCAGAAACTAAAAACAATAGTCAAGGTAACTATGGAAACTGGAATAGTATGCTAAAGCACTTAGGCAAATTTTGTCCTAATGATATTAGCTTCAAAGATATTGATAAAACGTTTGTGGAGAATTTTAGAAATTATTTAGATAAAGATGCCATTGGTAGAGCTGGTAAAAAACTATCTCAAAATTCTAAACACTCCTATTTTGGTAAATTTATGGCTGCATTAAAACAAGCTGTTAAAGATGATATCCTAAAAGTTAATCCTGGTCAAAATGTAAAACATTTTAAACAAGGTGAACCTCAACGTGAATTTCTAACTTTAGATGAATTACAAGCAGCTGTCAATACAGAATGTGAAATTCCTATTTTAAAAACTGCCTTTATTTTTTCTTGTCTTACAGGATTAAGGTGGTCAGATATTGAAAAATTGAAATGGTCAGAAATACAACATTCAAAAGAGATGGGATATTATATAAGATACATCCAAAAGAAAACAAAAGGAACCCAAACCCTTCCTATATCAGAACAAGCACGAAAATTATTAGGTGAAGAAAATAATCCAGAAGATAAAATTTTTAAAGGGTTAAATTATAGTGCCTGGTCAAACCTTAAGTTACAACAATGGATGATGAAAGCAGGTATTACAAAAAACATAACTTTTCATTGTGCAAGACACACTTATGCAACCGTACAACTAACATTGAATACTGACATCTATACAGTTTCAAAATTATTGGGTCATAAAGAATTAAGAACAACTCAAATTTACGCTAAAATAATTGACGATAAAAAGAGAGAAGCAGCTAACAAAATAAATCTAGACCTATAATGATAAAAGATATTTTTACATCTCTATTGTCAATCACAAAAGGCATACATAAAGATAGTACCGCAGAAAGAGAATATAAGGAGCTTAATAG